>Ga0334892_1000038_pt1 | contig 212157 bp, 178 predicted proteins | sample GraSluR3_MG_4_FD_207213 | JGI IMG/M metagenome (GOLD analysis project Ga0334892, IMG submission 207213) | Sludge microbial communities from methane-producing bioreactor in Wageningen University, Netherlands - Granular Sludge_15_04-R3 | ecosystem: Engineered > Bioreactor > Anaerobic >... | reverse complement strand
CCTATTAAATTCTTCTTTTTTATATCTAGACATGTTTCTCCACCCCTGTTTATAGTATATTCTATACATATATTATACCATATTTGGTGGTTTTTGGGCTAAATATGTGGCGTTTTCACACAGTCTGCCGTCCCTTTTGCTTCTGGGTACTTTTAATGGCAGATAATAGGAGTATTTGCCTCGATATTATTGTAAATAGCTTTAGCTACATTATAGGGGCAATTTATACATCCATGGGAACCATTAGTCCTATATATTTTACCTCCAAATACACCTCTCCAATTGGCATCATGCATTCCTATTCCTCCATTAAAGGGCATCCAAAAGGTAACCGGGGCAGCATAATCCGGGCCTCTAAGAACTACATTTTTTGCTTTGTATTTTAGTCTATAAATGCCCTTAGGTGTCGTATGATTTCTACTTACATTCCCAGTAACAACAGGTCCATCTACTATTAATTTACCATTTTTATAAAACCATATGTGTTGTTTTGCAAGATCAATTTCTACAAAAGTATTACCTATATCATTTTTACCATAGGAAAATGCTTTTTGATTATATTCTGGTTCCCTTGTAATGGTTATTCCTTGTTTTATAGCTTTAGTTAACTTTTCTGCTTCTTTATCCTTATTAATAGACCAGCCATAATCACCGCCACTAGCCTTTATAGATTTACCTGAGGGTGTTTTAAAACTCCTTGTTTTTCCAACTGTATTATAGGTCTTAGAAAGCTCTTGGACAAATTCTTTAATCTTTTCTTCATCTATTGTAACCTTAAAATCATCATCAACCTTTAACCATTTATTTATTATATTACCATCTAATATTTCTCTACCTTCTCCAAAGATATAGGTGACTTTTGTAGCTACATATTTGTTTAGAAAATCTTTTGCCTCTAATACTTTTCTTGACTTAGAATTATATTTAGGCTTTATATAGCAATCAATAGAATCCAAATCTATTTCATATTCTCTGCCTTGTATTGAGCTTACCAAATGTGTATATAAAATATTCTTATCTACTTTGTTTCCAAGTACTTCATCTATTATATTAAAGCTATTACCTACATATTTAAAGCTGGGATTTTGGGGTTCAATAACCTTACTACTATCAAAACAAGATAATTTGTCTATTCCTTCCTTTAATAAATTTTTATTGAAATCATAATCTATAGTGAATTTTGCGTCCTTTGATTTTAAACATCCACTAATCCATTTATAGGGATTTTGCCTATTTTTTATATTTATAAATTCCTTATCAGAACTATATTTTAAACCTATATCCCCAGCATTTATTTGTTCAGTTTTACCTCCTCGCTCCTTTAGATTTATTGTATATGACTGAAGCTCAGATTCCATTATTTCTTCTACTTCCTCTATAGTTTTCCCAGATACATCGATGTTGTTAATTTCTGTACCAAAATAAAAATGCTTTATAAAATACCCAGCCATCCCAAAATAAATAACAATTAAAACACAAAATACAATTATAATTCCTTTAATGGTCTTTTTGTTTTTTATTAGAAAATCCTTTACTGTTTCCTTAAGTTTTTCCCTTCCTGTTAATTCCTTCTCTTCTAATTCTTCAGTCTTGCCTAATTCATCCTTAATAATTAATTCATCTTTTACTTCAACTTCATCTGTTACTTCAACTTCAACCTCAACTTCATCTTCTTCATCTTTTACTTGAAGCTCATCTAGTTTCTCTGATTTTTCTTGTTTTTCCTCCCCCTCTGATTTCTTTTGCTCTTCTTTTTTTTCATTTTCATCTAGTCCCATTTCTTCCTTTGAGTTATTATTAAAATCTTCTGCAGGGTCAACTATAATTTCTTCTAAATTTTCTTTTGACTCTTCCTTTTTCAATTCTGTTGGTTCCTCTGTGAAATCATTTGTTGGCCTTTCATGTTCCTTATCCGTATCACTCACCCCTTTTACTTAAATCAAATTACCAAAGATACCTTGTCCTTCTTGTGTGTAATTACCGCGATAAAAAAATTGTTTACACTCCATTTTATGAGCTAACCCTCTTGTATATAACTATTATTTCTGGTATTCTTTTTAAATTTAATTTAGGGGAGATTAACCATTCCTATGGAAAAAACCCCCATCTTAAAAAGATGAGGGTATAGAATCACTGAATGGGGAGATTTATTATTACCTTTGTACCTATATTAATTTCACTTTGAACTTTAATTCTTCCACTATGACTTTCAATAATCCAGTTTGCTATAGAAAGTCCAAGACCTGTTCCTTCTATTTCCTTATTTCTAGCCTTATCTGCTCTATAAAATCTATTAAATATATATGGTAAATCTTCCTTTGAAATACCAATTCCTGTATCTTCAATAGAAATCTGCACTTCATTTTCATTTATCGTAGATTCAATTTTAATACTTCCTCCACTGGGAGTGTATTTTATACCATTATCAATAAAGATCCTCAATGCCTCTTTTAAAAGTCTGAAATCTGCATTAATTGTGATCTTATCATTTCTAGCATTAATAATTTCATGTTCACTATCTATCATCTTTGTTTCTTTAACTATATTATCTATAAGTTCATTTAGATAGAAGTCTTCCTTCTCAATCTTTTGAGTGTTTTTGTCTCCCCTTGCTAGAAAAAGAAGCTTTTCCACTAACTCCTTCATATTCTTTGTTTCTCCTTTAATGGCCCCTAAGGATTCCTCCAGTATCTTTTCATCCTTCTTCCCCCACCTATCAAGTAGCTCTGTATATCCATGAATTATTGAAATAGGTGTCCTAAGCTCATGGGATGCATCAGATACAAATTGGTTTTGTTGTTCGTATGACTCTTGGATCCTGTCTAACATACCGTTAAAGGTTCTTGCTAGGTCTTTAAGTTCATCCTGAGAACCGCTTACATCAAGTCGTGTGTTGAGTTCATTTATTGTAATATTCTCCACTGTATTTGTCATAACTTCTATGGGCTTTAGAATTCTTCTACTGGATTTAGCTCCGGATTTTACTACGGCAAAGACTAGTAATATATCTATCCCAAATAATATTAAGATTAACACTAATAAGCTGGCATTTTCTCTTACCATTCTGTTCTTTATTTGAACTTGTACTGAGGTGTCATCCCATTGAATTTCTTCTAGTAATATCATTGCATATCCAAAGCTGTTATCTTCACCTTTTAAAGCACTTCTTAAATTATAATTAACTGGTGACTGATTTCTTACCAAAATATAGTTGCTATTTATATTAAAGCCCCCAGTTGGATTTTGTCTATCATAAAAAACTACATTAGAGTTATCACTCTCTGTTGTAAACAAGATATTTCCTTCTTCATTAAATAATGTTATTGAGAGGTTATCAAGCTCGGTTAATCTTTCAATCTTCTCTTCTGAAGGTCCTCCTTCTTTTAAATAATCCATCACTAGATTAAGATCTGTTTTCATATTCTCCTGTGCCATCCAGCCACTAAAGATTATAAACCCGCCTATTATAAATAATCCAAGAAGCATAAGAATTGAGAGAGTCTTTCTAGCGTAGACTATAGTTAATTTAAAAGTTAAGGAGAAGTGAAATTTTTCAATCACGCTATTATATATTTTTTTTATCTCAACCCTGATTATTTTAAGTATTTCTATTATTATAACAATCAAGACCTGAGCTATTTGCTTTACTATTTTTAATACCTTGTTATTATTACTCATTGTTTAATAGGTACCCCACCCCTCTGACGGTGTGAATAATCTTTTTACTATACTTGTCATCTATCTTACTCCTTAAGTAACGGATATAAACATCTACCACATTGGTATCTCCTAAGTAATCATATCCCCATACTCTTTGTAGGATCATATCTCTAGTCAAAACTATATTTGGGTTTTCTAAGAAATACTGAAGCAGGTCAAACTCTTTCTTTGTAAGCTCTACCAATTCATCTTTATAGGTTACCCTATGTTTGCTAATGTCCAGCTTTAAACTTCCTATCTGTAGAGACTTTTCTTTTGAAACATTATAATTTCTTATCTTTAAAGCAGCCCTTATCCTAGCAAAAATTTCTTCTATTGCAAAGGGTTTTGTTATATAATCATTTGCTCCCATATCTAATCCTATAACCTTATCCATAACTTCATCCTTAGCAGTAAGCATAATAATTGGAACCTCCGAAGTCTGCCTTATTCTCCTTAATATTTCTATCCCATCTAAATGGGGAAGCATTTTGTCAAGTATTATTAGATCAAACTCCTCATCCTGTGCTCTTTGAAGTCCCTCTCTACCATCATGGGATTGTTCTACCTGATATACCTCGTGTTTTAATTCCAGCTCTAAAAAGCTGGCTATCAGCCATCTTAGCATCCTCAAAACTTACATTGGCTCTTTTTCTTAATTCATCAATCATTTCTATTGTTATTTTCATTAAAACCCCTCCAAATATTTTCTTATTGTGTTTTTATTATAAAAGAGACTTATTATATAAACATTAAGGAAAGATTAAAATTAGATTAGAAATTGTAAAAATTTTATGAAATACTTAATCTCCCAACATTAACTTCATAATTATTGATAATATTATCAATCTTTCCAAAGCTTTTCAGATTTCCTTTATATATAATTTCACTCTTGAAACTATACAAATTTTGTGGTCTTACTAAATTCCTAGGTAAGTTTAAATCCACAATTTTATTTTTTTCTAGTATATGATATACAAATTCCGAGCATAAGAATTTATTTTCATCATACTCTTTTATTTTAAACAAATTGTCCACTAGACCCCTATAATTATATGTATATACCCCTTTGTTAACTTCTTCTTTCTTAAAACAACCTATAAAAGGGTTATAAGTATACCTTCTGCTAAAGCTATACATATCTTTAAGTTCAAAATCTAAGGATATGGACGCATGGGTATATTAATGCTTATAAGTGGATTTCTATATAAAGTTTAAGATACTATAAGAACCTCAAAATTCAGCAATAGTTAAACTAATGTAAAATTTAAAAGGGATTTTTTCATCCTTTATAGAATAATGACACATAAGTAGAATTAGGTGAAATAAAGAAAAAAAATAGTTTATTTCTGGAGGTATATATGAAAAGAAGGAGAATATTTTCGCTAATATTAATATTTATTTTTATAATGACTTTAGTCGCCTGTTCAGCTAAGGAAGATTTCACTAAACTCTTAACAGAAGAAGGTATAGCACCATACGAACTTTCAGAAAGTGAGAAATATATATTACAATCATTTGGAATGGAAGACAATTCTCAAATAATTTCCTTTCATGCACCAAAAGAAGCAATAACATTAAATGTAAATGTTTATAAGCTTGAAGGCGACAAAAATTGGAGTAGTATTGGTGGTGGAGCGATTTCAATAGGCACAGACAGGGAGCCTATAGAGCAATTAACTGGAACTTTCACAATGCAATTAAAAGAAAATTATGCTATTGATTTCATTATAAATTCTGGTGGAAGAGCCTCATACAAAACAGATGAAATTTTACTTGATACTGAACCAATGGCCTCTATTAAAGGTTTCTTAAAGGAATTTCAGAAGATTGAAATCAATAAAGAAATACCTATTGCTCTTATGGTTTATGATAGTGGTACAAGTATGAGCACCTACTCTCTCCAAGACTATTTTACTCCATCTAAGTTCGAAGGAATGGATTTTGTACAGGTTATTACATTAACCTTTAGTGACAGAGAATTGTAAATCATAAGACACATAATTTTTATTATGTGTAACATTTGGGGAGTGTGAAATGAAAAATAAAAAGAAGATTGTTTTTAGCGTGATTAGTATACTTATACTAATAATTATTTACAATGGTTCCACAGATTACTTTGGGTGGTTTCATGTAACTGATAAGAACACAGGCATGGATGCCTATTATATTAGTGGATATCAGGGGAATTTTAAACTTATGGATGAAAAATTGATAGAAACAATTAAAAAAGAAGAGCAAGAAGTGGAAATTGAAGTAAATGACGAATATACTTTCAAGCTTTTTGTTGATGAAAAGGAAGAATCAAAGGAGACAACTATAAGTGAGGTTTGGGATTATATACAATCAGGGGATAGCTATTTTATACGGCTAAGGGAAAATTGTTTCCCGAAGAATTTATTCAGAACATACACTATTGAGGAATTATATCTTTATTAAACCTACAACAGATTTCTAATATCTAATATTATAAGATAGATATTACATATAAGTAGTTTTATGTGCAAATCCCATAACTACATTTATATTATAAGTTGTACAAGTATAATATAATAAAATAACTTTAAAGGAGGTGAGAATTATTAAGAAAACTATATTTACTATTATAATGCTTTTATTACTCCTAACAGGATGTACGGACTCTAATGATGTCAAATCAAAAGAGTATGATGGCGAGAAATTGCAAATTGGAATAATTGGTAATATTCCAGAAATTAGAGAATTGCAGATAGAGTTTAAAGAAATTGATTTTGATATTTTAAAAAAGGATTCCTTTGACTCTCAATATGATGCAGTATTTATTACTAAAGATAATTTATCCGAAGCATCTAATGCTGAGTATGCTTCAATATACAAGGAATCAGAAATCCCTTTTTATTTTATTGATGATGAAAAATCTCATGTTAATTTTATTGAGGAGGACCTGTCTTACGAAGATGAACCAGATTCTAAATCTGGAAACTATATAACTGGTTTACTATATGTTAAGGAGAAGTTTTGGGGTTATGGATTATACAATGATACAGAAAGTGATGTAAATATAAAAGATGTATATTCAAGGGTGTTTCAAGATATTTCAGAAATTAAAAATAATGAATTACCATAAACCATGGCATATCATTTTAATAATGCTCGCACTTGTAGATTTAAGCGTGATAACAAATTTAAGCTCATAAAGGGAGTCTGTAAATTTAAGATAGCTAAGGTAAAATAAAAAAAGGAAGTGCTTAAATGGGATTTTGGTATTTTTTAATTTTAATTATAGGAATTGTCCTTTTAATAAAAGCTATATCAAATTATAAGAAGAACAAAACAAATAAAATAACATTTATTATAAGTATTGTGTTTATTTTATTTGCTTTGTTTATGTTTTCACCTCTGAGTGTCAAATTAATAGATTCTATGTTTTAAAACATAATTTTACATTCACTTATTTTCTTACCAAGTTTATTTTCTTCTGAACGAGTTTATTTGTATTGGAACGAGTTTATTTTAGTTTGACATCTTTTTCTTAAAACTTTATCCTGTCTTCCTATCCTTTTTCCCGATTTTTTCTCCAATAAAAAAAGAAAAGCAGGAGGGTTAATCCCACTTTTCTCTCAATTTTTCTTACCGAGTTTATTTTGTTGGGAACGAGTTTATTTTAATTTGACAATTTTTGTCAATTCAAAATAAACTCTTACAGAACCACCTCCCTCAAACCCCCCATTCCTCGACCTCCCATTTTCTCCCAGTAAATAAAGTCGTTCAGAAATATTCCTTTTTCATTTCCTGTATTTTCCAATTCTCCTCCGATTTATGAAAAAAAAGTCGGTAAGAAATCAGGAAGAAATGCAGGGTAAAACAAGGGATAAGTGGTAAGTTCCAAGGATAAAGGCAAGGGCAAAAGCAGGAGGAAATGCAGGAGGAAGATATAAGTTTTAAGGAATAAATGCAGAAAGGAAAGCAGGAAAAGTATTAAGGATTAGGAGGAGATTTTCCTCAATCTTTATGCTCAAATCTTTTCCTATGGTTTTATCAATTACTTTGATTTCACTTGTTTCCAAGCTTTTTATCCCCTCTTTTTCCTCAAGATATTATTGGATTTCAAAGGAGTAATAGAAGGTATTTTCCAATCATTTTTTCAGTTTTTTACTCAATTTTTACTCAATTTTTTCCTCTTGTATCTTAAATCTTTATCCTGTCTTCCCATCCTTTTTCCCGTTTTTTTCTCCAATAAAAAAAGAAAAGCAGGAGGGTTAATCCTGTTTTCTCTCAATTTTTCTTACCGACTTTATTTTGTTCGGAACGAGTTTATTTGTATTGGAACGAGTTTATTTTAATTTGACACATTTATCTCTATAAATTGTATCTTTAAACCATTTGGATCTTGTACATAGAAAAACCTTGTTGCTGGATTTGGTTGAAAGGGACCGCTATGTATTTTTATTCCTTTTTCTTGAATAAAATTCATTTTTTCTTCAAGGGATTCTACTTGAAATCCAAGGGAAATATCCTCCCCCATTTTTATTTCTTTATTTTGTCCATAATAGATTAGTTCTACCTTTGTTTCCCCTTCTCCTAGAAATACAATCTCTGGTCCGGTTTCAGTCGAAATTTTACTATCAATATTTAATCCTACTATCTCTTGATAGAATTTCAATGATTCTTCCATATCCATTACTGTAATTGTAGCATGGGCAAATTTCATAGTAATTCCTCCATTCATTTTAATCTTTCATACTTTTTGAGGCATCTCTATCACCGTACCTTTAGTATATCATTTGTGGTATCTTTTATAAATATGCTCCCTAATCCTTTTAATATATAGATTTTTATACGCTTCCATAATATAATACAGATATACCTATTAAATGGTTGAAAGGATGATGGTCTTGAAACTCTCAGTATCTTCTAAGGGTTATCTATTTATTGCAATCTCTGGAATCCTATTTGGCTGTGTTGGGATATTTGTCAATTTCCTATCTGCCTTTAATGTCCCAACTAATATTATAAGCTTCTTCCGACCTTTTATATCCTTTATTATTTTATATATTTATCTTTTTCTTCGACATAGAGACCTTCTAAAGGTTGACAGAAAAGGATTACTTATTATAGCTTTATTAGGTTTCTTTTCTCAAACATTATTTAATACCTTTTACTTTTCCTCCATCGAAAGAACTACAATTGCCACAGCAGTTGTTCTTTTATATTCATTCCCTGTATTTGTAACCATTATAGCAAGAATTCTTTATAAAGAATTGCTGACTCTACCTAAAATCATTGCACTTATCATATCCTTAACAGGCTGTTTTCTAACTGCTACCGGGGGATCCTTGGAGGTTCTAAAATTAAATGAATTGGGCGTACTATTAGGACTTGGAGCAGGATTCGCCTTCTCCCTTGTTCCCATTATCAGTAAAAGCCTGGTTACAAAGTACCATCAGCTAACCATTGTATGCTATTCCATGGGCTTTGGTTCATTATTTAGTTTTCTCTTTTTTAACCCCAGGGAGCTATTTCTGATTGAGTATAATACATCTATAATACTTAATCTTTTGGCTATAGGTTTTCTTGTGAATACCTTGGCATATCTTTTTTATACAACTGGCATATCCTACAAAATTCAAACTTCGAAAGCTAGTATAATCAATACTATAGAGGTTCCCGTAGCTGTTTTTGTTTCCTTTATAATATTCAATGAAAATATATTTGGGGTTAAGTTATTTGGCGTTTTACTGGTAATTCTATCTGTAATTCTGGTAGAATATGGAGAGAATTTAATGGCAAAGTATAAGAAGAGTAGCAAAGTTTCTATTCACCACAGAAACATAAATTAAATGATTGAAGGGATGATGGTTTTGAAACTCTCAAAGTCTTTAAAGGGTTATCTATTTGTTGCAATCTCTGGAATCCTATTTGGGTGCACAGGGATATTTGTAAATTTCTTATCATCTTATGATATATCAATTAATATTATAAACTTCTTTCGTCCCTTTATATCCTTTACTATTCTATTTATTTACCTTATCATTCGACATAGAGATTATTTAAAAGTGGATAGAAAAGGATTACTTACTATGGTAGTTCTGGGATTCTTTTCTCAAACATTATCTAATACTTTTTATTTTTATGCTATTGAAAAAACTTCAATGGCCACAGCAGTGGTTCTACTATACTCTTTCCCTGTATTTGTAACCATAATTGCAAGAATACTATATAAAGAATTACTGAGCCTGCCTAAAGTTATTGCCCTAGTCATCTCCTTAATAGGCTGCTTTTTAACTGCAACAGGGGGATCCTTGGAAGCTGTAACATTAAATGAATTGGGGCTATTATTTGGACTTGGAGCAGGATTTGCTTTCTCCCTTGTGCTCATTATTAGTAAAAGTCTGGTAGCTAAGTACCATCAGCTTGTAATTGTATGCTATACAATGGGCTTTGGCACTTTATTTAATTTTCTTTTTACTAATCCAAGAGAGTTGTTTCTGATAGAATACAATATTCCTATTATAGTAAATCTATTTGCAATAGGATTCTTTGTAATTACTTTGGGATATCTATTTTATACAACCGGCATGTCCCACAATATACAATCCTCCAAGGCTAGCATAGTAATGACTATAGAGGTTCCCGTGGCAGTATTGGCTTCTTTTATATTCTTCGACGAAAATATATTGGGTTTAAAATTTTTGGGTATTATACTAGTTATTCTGTCTGTAATCCTAGTTGAATATGGAGAGAAATTAATAGATAAGTATAGAAATAGTAGCAAAGCTGCTACCTCCCTTAGTGAACCCTAGGTTCCCCTAGGCTAAACAAGAAAGCACTTATACCATGGAGGTGTAATCCAATGGATCAAAAGAGGGCTATTCTTTCTTTGGAAGAGTAACTCTCTTTTTTTCGTTAAGTCTATATCTACTTCTCTAATCTGATAAAAAGAATAAAAAAGGGGAAAATATTGTGACAAATGTAACTACTAATAAATCCAAAACTTCTGTATAGTTATTTTCGAGGTGATGTAAATGATATTAAAAATGGAGAATGTAATTAAACGCTTTAATGATAATCTAGCTTTAGACTATTTGTCATTAGAAGTAGAAAAGGGAGAAGTAATCGGATTACTAGGTCCTAATGGAGCAGGAAAAACAACCTGTATAAAATCTATTATTGGATTACTACCAATAGACGAGGGTGAAATATCTGTATTTGATCTAAAGCAGGATGGAAAAAATAAGAAAATTAGAAGTCAAATCGGCTTTGTAACACAAGAAATTACCATTTATGATGATATGACTGCAAGGGAAAACCTAGCATTCTTTGGAAGTCTATATGGATTAAAAAAACAAGAGCTTGAAAATAGGATTAATGAAGTCTCTAAAATTATAGGCTTAGAAGAACGAATAAATGATCGTCCTAGTCAATTTTCAGGTGGGATGAAAAGAAGACTAAATATTGGCTGTTCTATCCTCCATCGTCCAAAGTTACTTATAATGGATGAGCCTACTGTGGGGATTGATCCTCAATCAAGAAACTATATTTTAGATTTTGTTAAGAAAACTGCATCTGAAGGTACCACGGTAATATATACCTCCCACTATATTGAGGAAGTAGAAGCTATTGCCAGTAGGGTTTATATCATGGATCAAGGACATGTTATCGCATCAGGTACCCTCCAAGAGCTTATCGGCCGCATTACAGGGGATTCACATATATTGGTAGATGTGGCAATTGCAAGCGAGGTTCAGAAAGAAGAACTTTTAGCAATGCCAGATATAAAGGAAGTTATAATAAAAGAAAACCAATATCATATTATTGTTCCCGGTGGTGTTTCTATTATAGATAAAATAGTTGCAGTTCTTGCCCCATTACGAATTGTTAATGTTAATTCTAAACAACCAAACCTTGAAGATGTATTTTTAACCCTAACAGGAAAACAATTAAGGGATGGGGTGGAATAATGTTTAAATTTCATATATTAAGAAGCTCTAGGGATTTATTTGGGCATCTTATCCTCATATTTTTACCTATCTTGTTAATATCTTTTTTTAACTATGTTTATTCAAACGGAATTATAGATACTGGTGCAAGTGATTATATGGCCCAATTTTCAATTGTATTAACCATTGGCTTTGCCCTAACATTTCAAATTTATGGAGCGGCAATTAGCTTTGAAACCCTAGGCCAGGATTTTCTAACACCAATGCGTGATAGATTACTTGCAACACCGGTTAATCCTAGAAAGATTGTTTCATCCATATTATTTACAAGCATATTGGTAAGTTTTTTACAAACTGTAGTTGTTGTTCTTTTTTCTATTTTAATTCTTGATACCAAGTTTGATCACTTAATCCCCATATTACTTGTACTACTTATTTCAGTAGTTTTTAATCAATTACTAGGTACAATCATTTTATTCTTAACAAAGAGGGTGAGAACAGCTACAGCTATTACATCCTTATATGGTATTGTTGCACCTATTATAACAGGCTTATATTTTCCTCTTCCAGACATTCGAATAATTAACCTTTTAAGAGATTACCTAACACCAATGTCTTTAGCTAAAACTGCTATCTTTGGCATTATTAATCAGGACTTTAAAAATATTTTTATTGGAATTATTCCACTATTAGTATTAATCGTTATTTTATTTGTGTTAATAAAACCCCTAAGTAAGAAGGTGATTGTATGATTGTATTATTTAAGCATGCTTTAAAGCAAAGCTTTGCACAACCTATAAATATACTAATTATATTTATATTGCCCTTGGCTATAATATTCATTCCTGCACAGGGCAATGGTTATCCAAATGGCTTATATCTATTTGGAATGCTTAATCTATTTTCAGCCTTTCTGCTATGCAAACCAATAGTGGAGGATCGTATTAATAAAATCATAGTCCGAATTTCAGCTACACCAACGAGTTATGCTACCTATCTTAGCTCTCATTTGCTAGGGTATTTATTAATACTAACAGTACAAAATATTATATTTACCCTTGGTATCTACCTTCGTTGGAATGATGCAATTACCCACTATGGATTTATCTTTATCCTGATTTTTGTTTACAGCATAATGACTATTGCCTTTACTTTAAGCTGGAACTCTATGTTTAGATCCTACAATCTTTCATTTGGCTTATTTTCAGGAGTTGGATCTATTATGTGTTTAGTAAGTGGAATATCTATGCCTTTACAGTTTATACCCGAAGGCATACGGAAATTTATATTGATCCTGCCCACTTACTGGCTCCCCTATGGACTGGATGCACTATATAATGCTAAAATTAACTATGTATTAATAGCCTATCTTGTGTTATTAGTATACTCAGCAATACTCTTATTAATAGGTAGTAAAAGGAGATATTAGATGCTTGCAAAAAAACCATTTAACATCAAACCACAATCACTATATTTGCTTATTATGCTAATACAATTAATAGTATTGTTAATTATGCTGATTCCAGTGTTTGATCCACTGGTTTTTTTGCTTTTTTTATTTGTTACATTTAGTATGGTTTTAAGGTGGAGAGTTAATATACGACCAGTATATATGTTAATAGATGAAATCATTTTTATAATTATTTCCGTTTTTTATCCCTTGGCTGCTATATATTTATTTTTATTTGCCTATTATTTTTCATATAAAAACAAGCTTGTTTATATTATCCCAATAGTAATAATGGGAGCTGTATTAAATCAAGATATGTATTATCTATTAGTATTTCAAGCAATATTATTTGGAACAATACTACATCACTGGTCAAAGGATAATGCTTATAATAAGGAATTAACGGATCATTTGCGTCATCAGATTTACAACTTAGAATTCATACAAGCTCAGCTACTATCAGACTATCAAGATACAGAAAAAATTTCAAGGTTAACTGAAAGACATCGGATTGCAGAAATATTACATGATAATTTAGGACATGAACTTACTGCAGCCCATCTTTCATTAAAAGCTTATAAAACTTTAATGTCTAACAAGGGACACAAAAATTCGGAGGTAACATTAAATAAAGCAGAACAGCGCTTAGAAAGTGCACTACAGCAGTTAAAGGATTCTGTTAAACAGATTGAGCCTAATTTAGAGGTGGGATTTATACAGCTACAACAACTATGTGATAGCTTTATTTACCCTATTCAATTTACCCATAGTGGAAATAACTTAGAACTAAAACCTTATATTTGGCAATTAGTTCTAATGTCAGTAAAGGAAGCTTTAACCAATATAACAAAACACGCTCATCCTAAAGTTATTAAGCTGTCCTTTGATGTTACAGACTATGTTGTACGACTAATGATAGAAAATGATGGAATAATTAATAATACTGGTAAAATAAAGGGGCATGGACTGCGTTACATGCGAAATCGTCTTGAGGCTGTTAATGGAAGTTTAAGTGTTCAAAATGAAAGTACCTTTAAGCTAATTATTATTATTTCAACTCAAAAAGGTAGGTGAGGTTTATGAAAATATTAATCGCAGACGATGATGAAATGGTAATCGAAAGTCTTGATATAATCTTGTCCACGGATCAAGCCTTTGAAATTATCGGACATGCCCTTAATGGTAATCAAGCTATCGAATTTTGTAAGAAAAATCCTGTTGATATCGTTCTTATGGATATTCAAATGCCAGTCATGGATGGAATTAGTGCTTGTAGAATCATTAAGAAAAGTAATCCGGCTATAAAAATTATTATGCTTACCACCTTTCATGATTATAAAAATATTCACCAATCCTTACAGGCAGGTGCTTCTGGATATTTATTGAAGTCAGATGAAATTGAAAAACAAAAAACTACCATTAAGACGGTATATGCTGGTCTGCCAATTATAAGTGAAGAGGCTTTAAAAAGTTTTTCAGAAACCAGGGAAACAAGCTGCTTAACATCTAGAGAAAATGACATCTTAGAATTCATAGCCAATGGATTATCTAATAAGGAAATTGCAAAGCAAATCTATATCAGTGAAGGAACTGTAAGAAATACCATTTCTACCATATTAGAAAAATTAGAGTTAAGAGACCGAACACAGCTAGCCATATATTATTGGCAAAATAAAGCCTAAGGCTCCATTCCCTACTGATTGTCAGGTTATGATATAATTGTCATAAAAAAAAGAATGATGAGGGGAATGAATCAAAGTGGAAAAAGTTATTTTTCTTGTTGATATGAATGCCTTTTTTATATCCTGTGAAACCACTAGAAATCATGACCTTATGGGGAAACCAGCAGCGGTAGCAGGTGATCCACAAAAACGATCTGGAATAATTCTCGCAGCTAATTATGAGGCTAGAAAGTTTGGTGTACGCACTGCAATGGTTGTACATGAGGCTTTAAAACTCTGCCCAGGAATGCTTCTAGTTCCTCCCGACCACAGCTTTTATCAGTACAAGTCTCACGAGGTTATGAAACTATTTTCTAACTATACTCCTGTAGTACAACAAAATAGTATTGATGAAGCCTGGCTAGATATGACCGGAACAGAAGCGCTATTCGGCACTCCCTTAGATGCAGCAGCAAAGATTATGGAGGATATAAAGGTAAACTTAGGTCTTTGGTGTTCTATCGGAATATCAGAGAATAAGTTTCTTTCTAAGATGGCAGCTGATATGAAAAAACCATTGGGAATTACAGAGCTTTGGAAAAGGGATATTAAAGAAAAATTATGGCCAATGCCTATAGGAGCTATGTATGGCGTAGGAGCAAAATCCTCAGAAAAATTTAATCATTTAGGCATTAAAACCATAGGTGAACTAGCAAATCTTGAAAAAAATTACCTTTATAAAAACTTTGGTAAATTTGGCATAGATCTTCACCAACATGCTAATGGAATAGACTATTCTTCGGTTGAAGTAAACTCCCCGGATGATATCAAATCTATCGGCCACTCAACAACATTACCAGAAGATGTAAAAGACATAGAAAGACTAAAACATGTACTAATGCAGCTATCGGAAGAAGTAGGTATAAGGGCTAGAAAGCATAATAAAAAGGGTCATTGTATACAAATCACCTTAAAATTTTCAGATTTTGAGGTGATTACCAGGCAAACTACTATAAAACCAACTTTTTTTACAAAGAACATATATGAAGCAGGTTGTGAATTACTTCAAAGAAATTTTCGTCCCTCTAAAGCGGTAAGATTAATTGGCATAACCCTTAAGGGATTTGAAGATAATTGTTTTTCACAACAAATATCCTTCTTTAATCATAAAGAGAAAGATAATAAACATGAGAAGGTTGATATGGTAATGGATAAAATACGCAATAAATATGGAAATAATAAAATAGGCAGGGCTTCCTTAATAAGGAATAAAAAAAACTAATACGAAAGGACTGCCATTTCTGACAGTCCAATCGTAGAGTCATTATATATTTACCAATTATTGAGGGATTTGCTAAAATTAATGGTACGCCTGCAAGTATCAACTATTCACTATGGATGGAGGAACCTCTAATCTTGATAACAATAAATAATTGTTATTTATCTAACCATTATTTTAATCTAAAATTATTATATTGTTTCCTCATCAACAATATTTCGTTAATATTTTTCCAAAGTTTAGAATACATAATATTAAATTTTACTTTTTTATTTAAATTTTATGCTTTTTTAAACATTAATATTATTTATACTTACTTATTCAATGATAACATATTAACATGCTTTTTAAAAGTTTAAAATGTTATCAAAAATACTTTTCTAAAATATTAACAAACACTTATATAATAAATAGATAATATACTAAAAAAGTGGTAAATATAAAGCCCTCTATTGAAATTCAATAGAGGGCTTTTCGAGCATAAATTAACTACTTATTCAGATACCTTTTCAGATTCATCCTTTTTAAATACTATGCCATAACCTTTGTATGCTAGGACTATAGCAAGAACAAATAAAAGTGCTGGGAAAACTACAAGTACATAGTTAGAAGCAGCTAAATTGTCTCTAATTAGGAATACCAATGCAACTAGGGTAACTACCAACATGAATATCATTGGAGGTACAATCATGCTGTAATTTTTCTTGGTATTCTTTAACCATAATGCTATAGCAAGTAATGCTAAAGCTGCTAATAGTTGATTTGCAGAACCGAATATTGGCCATATAACCGCAAATCCACCCACTGCAAGCCAAGCACCAATAACTACTGTAACACCAGTAGAAACATATTTATTGGTTAATACTGATTGAGTTTCTTTTTCTGGATCCTCAAAGTATTCTTGGAAGATAAATCTATTAAGTCTCGTTGCCGTATCAAGACTGGTTAAAGCGAATGCAGATACTGCCAATGCAACAAAGGATTTACCTACCTCAAAGGGTATTCCAAATCTCGCCATAAATGTTCCAACACCGTGGGAAAATACATTTCCTGGTCCACCCTCTAATAAGGTGCCTAATTCTCCTTGGGTGATATAGGTTGCTGTTACTAAAGCTATAACAGCCAATACACATTCTATTAACATTCCACCATAACCAATAATCTTTGCATCTTTTTCATTTGCAAGCTGTTTAGAAGTGGTCCCTGAACCAACCATTGCGTGAAAACCTGATATAGCTCCACAGGCTACTGTTACAAACAACATTGGGAATAACCATTGTCCGTCTACATTAAAACCTGTTACCGCATCCATTTGGATTGTTGGTCTATAGATAATCAATCCTAATACAGCACCTGCAATCATTGCATATAATAAAAATGAGTTCAAATAATCTCTAGGTTGTAGTAGTATCCATACTGGTGCTGTAGATGCTAAGAAAATGTAAACTGCAAGGATTACTATCCAAGTATTTACGCTTAATGCTATAGGGAATAGAGTCCCTAGCCAAACACATGTAAATAGTAAAATAACTCCAACAACTGTTCCTATGCCTAGTGGTAATCCCTTTCTATATACGCCAAATCCAAATGAAATAGATAAAATGATAAAAAGTATTGAAGCTGTAGCTGCAGCTGGTACTGAGGCAAATGTATTTGCAACAATATTAGTAAACGCCGCTACAACTAATAATAATGTTAACCAGGCAAATATCGAGAATAATTTTTTACCGGTACTTCCCATGTTTACATTGATTACCTCTCCTATTGACTTACCCTTATGTCGAACAGAAGCAAATAATGAACCGTAATCATGAACTCCTCCGAAGAAGATACCTCCAATAATAATCCATAGCATTACAGGTACCCATCCAAACATTGCGGCCAATATTGGTCCATTGATTGGTCCCGCACCTGCAATAGATGCAAAGTGATGTCCTAATAATACAGCAGGCTTTGCCGGAACATAGTCAACGCCATCATTGATTTCTACGGCAGGCGTTTTTCTAGTAGGATCTACTCCCCATTGTTTAGCAAGCCATGCTCCATAGGTAATATACGCTACAGTAAATATAACTATACTACCAATAACTAATACTAATGCGCTCATAAAATCACCTTCCTTAATTTTTGTGAAGCTTAAAATTAAATGCTATAAACCTCACTAACCTCCTTCCCTTTTTTGTTTGTTACTATATAATGATCATTCATAGTAACCAATAGTATCCGAATATCTGCCCAGCCCTTAAAACCAAAGGCAAACCCCTTATGGTATTTAAATTTTTTAATAGTATCTATAATATCTATATTGGGCTTATCCGGCAAAACAATAACTCCGGTGATAATACTTGACATATGTTCTTCACTTGGCTGCACCACATTATCTATAGATTTTATTAAGGTATCAGTAAATTCTTGAAACTGGAATTTATCTATTTTATTAAAGTATTTTACAAAACAATACTCGTTATTTTCTATGGCGTATACAGTTGCTTTCTTCATTAAAACATATTTTTCATTTCTTATATGATATTCTGCAAAAAGGTCAAAATTATAATTATCCAATAAATAGTTTCTTTTCAAATCAAAGCTACCAAACAATTTACTTTCTAATGTATCTAAATATTGTGAAAATTCCATAGGATGTAGCCCCTTTATTAGATATTTTTCCATATAAGAAATAAAAACTATTAATTAAATACTCCTCTGTAATAATTATAACTCTTATTGTTTATTTTTGTAAAGGTTTTAGTAAATAAATGTAAATTATATTACTTGTTGTAATTATTACTGCAAATTTTTTTATCTATATTAATATTATATAAAAGACCTGTTCCAATTAAACTAACTCCAATTATTTTCCCTATGGAGAAAGTATGGGTAATAAAAACATCCATTGTAATACCAATAATCATTTGACCAAGAAAGGTTAATAGAGTTGTGTATATAACGGCTATTCTTGGTATTATTATATTTGATAATATTACAACCATTACCCCAACACAGCCCCCAAGAAAAGCCCACCATGGGATTTCACTAAAGGGAAGTAAAGTGAAGTTTTTGATTTGACCAGTTAAAAACAAGGGGATAAACATGACAGATGATGCGACCAAATAGTTCATTAAGGTGCTTTGCAATACTCCAATCCTTTTCCCTAATTGCGCATTTAAAATCATAGAAAGAATAGTAAAACCTCCCGCTAATAAAGCTAGAAATCCTATAATTATCATAATTGACTTCCTCCCATGCTATAAAAACATCATTATAATGATGCCTGTGATTATCATTGCAAATCCCGGTAATTTTTTTACCTCAAATTTTTCAATAGGCATATTAAGTAGTCCAAAGTGATCTACAAGTGCAGAAAGAATTAATTGCCCTAGAAGTCCTATGGAAAGTGTTAAGGATACTCCAAGATTATTAAAGCAAATATTATTTAGGGTGACAAGAATTATACCTACAGCTCCTCCCATAAATAGATAAATAGGAATATTCCCCTTTTTAATCCTCTTATGTCTTCTAATTAATAAATAACTCCCTATGGTAAAAAGACCTATTAAATGAATTATAAAGGTAGCTAAATAGATATTAGTATATTGGCTTAGCACACCATTTAATGTAACCATAACGGCTACTAAACCCCCGATAAGCATTCCCCCGGCTTTATTCATTATCCCACCCCCTACTAAAAGAAGCAAAAGGGACGGTTCTTTTTGCTTCTTTTGTTTTTATATTTGGTTAATTAACCTTATTTTGAAATGCTTTTAATTTCTCCTTCTGTAATATCATAGATTTGATATACTATATTATCAATATTGGTTTGTATTATTTCTTTCTTCCGGATATCTTCCTCTGCTAGCATTTGATCCACTAGATCTATAATTTCCTTTTTTCTTTCCTGGGAAAATATAATGGGAGTTTCCTTTAACGGAGTTTGATATAATTCTAAAATCTCTCCCTTTCTTTTTCCCCTATGATAAAACCATGTATAATATAAAGTTGAATTTAAGATACCTAATAGATATTTTAAATCCACTTTTTCATCCTTAGGTGTTATATAGTATACATCTGCACTTGAATACCAGGGGATATTATTATAGGCGAAGGTATTTAATAAGCTTCTCTGGGGAGCAATTATTTTTTCCTTCATAAATATCCTTTCCTTTCTTCCCCAATGCAAATGAAAGAATTCTATATATCCCATTCGGGTTTCCCTTCTTTGGGATAGAATGTCATAATATTTCTCAAGGTGTCTTTTAATATTAGGATATCTTTTATCAATGTTCTTTATATCCCTATCTATATATATTATCCTTTTATCACTAATTTCCTTTGATTTATATCTATATATATCTGAGTTTTTAAAAAAGGGTTTTAATATTTCTACTTCATCCGGTTCAAAATACTTTTGTTCTATCTCATCTTCCTCTAATACAAAAATTCCTTCACCCTTTTCTCCATTAATTCCAAATCTTGTAATATGTCTATTGGTTAAAGTATCCGCACCAGATACAATCCCTTGATTCACATTACAAATATCCTCTATCTTAATTCCTCTTGAGATCTTATCTAAAATCGATTCTATCCTATCATCTCCACCCTCTATAATTCTTATATATGCTTGACTACCCTCAAAGAGTTTCTCATGGGCACATCTATAGGATGAAACTTCTCCTTGTTCTCCGATAGTCATAATCTCTGTATCCGGTTTGTCCTTTGAGCAGTCCTTCTCTAAAAGGCTTATTAAGTTGTGCTGCCCCATAGCGGTTTCAAATACTTTTATCTCATTAAAGTTTATTAACTTTAATATATTAGTCCTATTCTTAATGTCAAACCTTAACTTTGTTGCACCATTTGCCGTAGTAAAATAATTAGTGGTAATAAAATTTATTATCCCACCTTCCTTGCTTAAATCAATTGCCCTATGAAAGAAGAAATAAAATAGGTCCATTTTACCTTGATAATATTTTTCTCCAAATTTCGTCTTAGCCATGTCCCTAAATATCTCTTTGTTCCCCTTTTCCCCTACATAGGGAGGATTCCCTATTATAATATCAAAACCCCTATTCACCCCATTAAATTCATGGTTTAAACTATTACCCCCATAGATATTCATATCTACATTAACTTGGGAGTTATGCTCTGAAATAATGGATAGCCATAATCTAAGCTTTGTTACCTTAACAGCCTTTGAATCTATATCCATTGCAAATATACTTCTTTTTATCGTATTTAACTTTAAGTTATATAGGGACCTATCCTGATTACCATCCCGATTAGATAGATATTTTGTAATGTTATTTCTAGTTTGAACTATGGCATTAAGCATACCTAGAGGGAAAGCTCCGGAGCCTACCGCTAAATCTGCCACTATGATATTTTCTAAGGCACGATCCATTTTAAGAATTTTATCCTCTATATCATTATTTCTATTTAATCTTCCATTGCAAATAAAATCCTTTATATCCTTATAGGGTACCTCTACCTTCTTTACCAGATAGTGAGTCAAACTCTCTTGGCACATAAATCTTACTATTTCCCTAGGGGTGTAATACACTCCCTTGCTTCTCTTGTCCTCAACATTAAGTAAGTTTTCAAAGATTAATGCTAATATCTCAGGGTCAATGGTCATTTCTCCATTAGTTCTTTCTTCTTCCCTTAAGGTAAAGTTAAACCTATCCAAAATATCCAAAATCCCATCTGCTTCTTTCCCTTTGCTATGTATATTTGAAAAAATCTCATTGGGTATTTTAATATCGGCTTTTCTCCAATCATAGCCTTTATCTGGTTCAAATAGTCTAACCTTTAAGAAAGGGTTTGGTATATCATAAAGCATAGTTTCTAAATAGTCTTTAAAGAAGTTCTTTTTATTTCTTAGGGACAGTTCAAAGGTTTCTCTAATAATATTTTTGTTTAACCCCAGCTTTTTTTGCAAAAAATAAAGAAAGGTCAATTGTATCATTAGTTTTTTAGAAAACTCACTTGGATAGTTATTTATATTAAATCCCAAGTTTTCTATTGTCCTAATAAAGACCTTATCTTCCTCTAGATATTTCTTAAGCTGAAAATATTTTTCCTTATACAGTTTTAAGAATTTCTTTTTAGCTTCCATAAATTTACCTTCCTAGTGACATTTTTTATTCCCAAAGGTTATTTAGTAGTTTTTCTATTTTTTCCTTCCGCAATTTGGTTTCTTCTGTATCAATGCGGATTTCTAAGACATCTCCTTCTTTTGCTCCTTCAGGGATTAATGCTATTGGTATATCTATTATGTTTTTATCTTCTAATTCAACTATGGCAAAGTTATCCTCAAAACGATCTATTATAACCTTCATACTATTCCTCCTTGGTTTATGGGTTACATCTTTGGCAGGGTTTATAGTTTTCCTCTATAGCTTCTTGGCGCTTTGTAAAGTATACCCTGTTTTTCTCAGCTGGTAGCTGCTCGCAGCTTTCTAAATGTAATACCTTTGAATTTTTATTACCGATATATTGTACACTATTATTTTCTTCCTTACTTAATGAGCCATCTTCTGCATTTGATTCTACTTGAAGTTCAACATTAATGTTATCTCCATCACTGGTAAGTATTATATTCCCATTTAAATCATTTCTATATATCTCTATGTCTTTATTTTCTAGCTTTTCCATTGTTTCCTCATGGGGATGCCCATATTTATTATTCTCTCCCAATTGAATAACGGCAATTTTTGGATTTACTACATCTAAGAATTCATCTGATGTAGAGCTACTGCTACCGTGGTGCCCAATCTTAAGTACATCAATCCCCTTAAGCATTCTCCTATGTAATTCTAGCATTTCACCCTCTGATAAACTCTCAGCATCACCGGTAAACAAAAATGATCTTTTCCCATATTCTAATTTCACCACTACAGAATAATTATTTAGGCTTTCATATTCCTCGCTATTAGGCGCTAGCATTGTCCACTTTACATCTTCTAATTCATAGGGTTCTGTTATCTTAGGCGTATTGATTTTTAAGCCCTTTTCTTGAACCGCTAATAATACATCCTCATAGGTTTTAGTATCATGGCTTAACTTGGGCATTATAATTGTACCTATTTCAAAGTTTTTTATAACCTCATCAAGCCCCCCTATATGATCTGCGTGGGGATGGGTTCCTATTAGATAATCAAGCCTTGATACGCCCTTATCCCTTAAATAGTCCACTACCAATTGTCCATAACTATTGTCCCCTGCGTCAATAAGCATATTTCTATTTTCTGTTTGAATTAATATAGCATCACCTTGACCTACATCTATAAAATGAACCCTTAGGTTTTCTTCATTGGTATTGTTTTCTACAGCAAAATCACTACATGCCGTGGCAGTAAATAAAATACTAATAGAAATAATAAATATTAGCAATACTACATTTCTTTTTTTAGTCATGAAATTATGTCCCCTTTTACATTATTATTTTTAACAGAATAAAAAGCTATCTTAGTTAATTATACTTGATACCAACTATAGATAGTATAGTAATAGCTAATTTTAAAAATTTAAAATTTTTTTATCTATTAGATAAATAACTATTTTTTCATTTTCCATAGGCTGTCTAATGCTTCCGCTTCATTTACAATCTCAAATCCTGTATTTTTTCCTTCGCCTTGATAGATTATTTTTCCATTTATATAGGAAAACTTAACCCCTATAGTTGCATCTATGCTTTCTAGTATCTCCCTATGCATTAGTCCGTTTTGGGGTGCCTTAAGAATTCCTCCCTTGGAATTTGTCACATGCATTTCTAATCTATATTTTTTATCCTCTAATGCCACCCTTAGGTTATTATCCTTATAATCCAGCTTACTAATTTTTGCCCTGGTATAGGTGGAAAAATGAAATATCTTATCTTTAATTCTAATAAATGAGATTAAGCCTAAAAAGCTTCTTCCTATCCAAGGGATTTTTGCTGCGGAGAACATTATGGTCACATCATCTAAGCCAAAATGATTTGATTGAAACCATATCCAAGATTCAGGAAATGACTTTCCCCAATCCTTTTCTATATATCCATATCCATGGGAAAAGTCTATTTCTTTTTCTGATATATTTAATTGTCCAGAAATATCATGATGGATATTTATAATACCATGGTAGCACTCCATAAAGGGCACAAAGGAATAGGGTCCCATTATGCCTGGGTGAGTCAATGTTTTAGGATATCTAATTATATTACTAAAGGATAGATGCCCTAAGATATTTATATTATCATCCTCAATATTTAATCTCATTTCTTTACGGGAGAAAAAATTATCACCTATTTGGATTTGAAATTTATTATTATCAAATTTAAACTCTGATATATTGTATCTTATATAACTAACCTTGCAATTTTTAGCATCTAATACCTGGATAAATGCATGGTTATCCAACCTCTCTGTATCTAAGGATATCCCAGGTATCACTGCAAGGACATTCTCCCTCTTTTTATCTATATTTTTAAAATACCAGCCCTCAAAATAGTTAGTTTTTTTATATTTTCCTTGAAAATTCTCAGGATGGTACAATTTTTTTATTAAATACATGCATCAACATCCTTTATCATGAATATTTTAAAAAAGCTTAAGGACAAATATAAACCCTATGCTAAATCACATAAGGTTTATAAGTTTCTTATTTTAGTATCTAAGCTTTCTTTTCAGTATTCCATGATATTTGTTAAATATACTTTCTGCTATGTGTTCATTCTTGTCAACTCACAAGCCTCTAATAACTTATTTTCCCTACTAAGAAATTATAAAATTTCTCTAAATCCTCTATCGTAGAAAAGGCTGCTTGAGCTTTATTATTATTTCCGCCTCCCCTTCCATCATATTGGGATAGGTGCTCTTTAAATACCCTGCCGCAATGTAATGGACTTTGTCCAGAATGACTAAGAATAATCTTTTTATCTTCAATAGAAGCTAACAATGTAATATAGTCTCCTAGTTCAGTTATTTCCTTACTAATGTCATCGATCTCTTCAAAATCCTTATCCTGAAAGATATTGGCTATGAACTTATCATCCTTATCAGCTATAATATCCTTAGCTTCCCAATAGGCTGCTTTTCCTTTCCATTTATGTAATTCCTTAGATAGGGCTTTTGATTTTTCTAATTCCTTTTCTACCCTTTCTATTATTTCTTCTTGATTTATTGATAGTTGGGTTGTCAGTTGAGAGATTATTATTGCCATGCTTTGGTAATCTTTTAATGCCCTATTACCACATTTAAAGTAAACTCTGGTGTTCCCCTTATAATTTTCTGATTTAATAATCTTTAATATTCCCAATTGTCCTGTATTCTCAAGATGTGTTCCTCCACAGGGTGAATAATCTAAGCCCTCTATCTCAACAAGACGAATATTTTCCTCTACCTTAGGCTGCTTTCTAAGGGGTAGCCTTCCCAGTAGTGCTTGGTCCGTAAGATAATGCTTTATGGATAAACTATCGTATATGTATTTATTAGCTATATCTTCCACTTGTTGTATAGTCTCAGACGGAATATCGGGAATTGAAATGTCTATTGTCACATAATCAAGACCTAAATGAAAGCTGGAGGTTTGTCCATTTAATTGGCTAAAAAAAACTGCCGAGAGCAAATGCTGTCCAGTGTGTTGCTGCATTAAATCCAAGCGTCTTGATTGATCTATAAAACAAACTGCTTCATCTTCAACATTAGGCTGCTCTTCAACTACATGATATATCATATCATCCATCCTATAAACCTCTATTAAATGTTGATCATTAATTGTCCCTAAATCACAGGGTTGTCCCCCTCCTCCAGGATAAAAGGCTGTTTCCTTTAATATAATTGCATAACGCTTCTTTAAAGTGACTATTTCTAAGATTTTTGTTTCCCAGGTTTTTTTAAAATCATGTTCATAAAAAATCTCTTTTGTTTTCATTTTATACCTCTTTTCCTTTATCTATAGTAATTAGTTTATCATTTTAAATATATTCTTCAAACTATTAACATTGGACAGCTAATATTATTTCTGATATTATGGGCATTGAATAAAAATTTAATTAAGGAGAGTTTAAATGGAAAATAATAAAGTATTAGCCAAAGTAGGCGGTCGCGAAATTACCCAGGCAGATGTAAATTTCTTTATGCAAAGTCTTAACCCTCAAACATCTGCACAATTTCAATCTGAAGCTGGACAAAAACAATTATTAGATGAGCTAATAAATCAAGAATTATTTTATCTAGATGCATTAGATAATAATATGGATAAAGATGAAAATTATCTTAAGGAAGTAGAAAGAGTAAAATCTACACTACTAAAGCAATTTGCAATAAGTAAAGTATTAAATAATCTTAAGGTTAGCGATGAAGAAGTCGAAAGCTTTTTCAATGAAAATTCTGCTCAATTTGTAAATCCAAAAAGTATTCAAGCTAGTCATATTCTAGTTGAAAAAGAAGAAGAAGCTGAAAACATAATTAAGGAAATTAATGATGGTTTAAGCTTTGATGATGCAGCAAAAAAATATTCAACCTGTCCATCTAAAGAAAAAGGTGGAGACTTAGGTTCATTTAGTAGAGGTCAAATGGTTCCTGAATTTGAAGAAGTCGCCTTTAATATGGAGCATAATACACTTTCCCAGCCTGTAAAAACCCAATTTGGTTACCACATCATAAAGGTAACCGGAGAAACAGAAGAAAAATCAATGACTTTAGAGGAAGTAAAACCACAAATAGAAAAACAACTTCTTGGTCAAAAACAACAAAAGGTTTATTTAGATAATGTTGCAAGAATAAAGGAAAACCATAAGGTAGAAACCTTATAAAAAACAGTAAAAACTTAAACCTTAGATCCTTCGTTACAAGCTCCTTAGGATGATAACCAACTTATATGTCATACTGAGCTAAGTGAAGTATCTTGAACTCTATAGCAAAAAGCGGCAGGTTTTCCTGCCACTTTTTTTGTATTTGTATAAAGAAATATCTTCTTGCGGAACGCATGGAATGCGCTCCATACAAATAATAGAGCATATGGTTACCTTCGAATAAATTCGAAGCTACTTTAGGAGAATGTGTTACCTTATATTTATTCCCCCCTGCCCCTTAACTCTAGAACTAGAATCTACCAGGTGAAGCAGACGCCCATTGCTTTTGGACCTAGGTGGGCTCCTATAACAGGACCTAGTTCTGTTAATTCTATTCTTGCATTTGGAAGTCTTTCCTGTAGTATTTCCTTTACTTCTCCAGCCTCTTGTTCATTAAAAATATGGGGAATATAAATAGTTTTTGCAGCCTCAGGAACATTTTCTAACATCATTTCTATGGCTTTTTTCTTTCCCCTTACCTTTCCCACTGGTTTAATAACTCCATCCTCCAGCTTTAAAATAGGCTTTACATTTAATATAGAACCCATAAAAGCCTGGGTACTGGATAATCGCCCACCTTTTTTAAGGTAGTTTAAGGTTTCTACCGTAAGATAAATACCCATTTTTGTTTTTTGTCCTTCTACATAATCTACTATTTCCTGTCTACCCTTTCCTTGAAGAGCCATTTTTTGTGCTTGAATCACCATATGCTTTAGATTTGCAACTGCTGTTTCTGAATCTATCACCGTGATTTTATCACTATCTACTATATCTGCTCCAAGAATTGCACTATTATATGTGCCACTTAACTTAGACGACATTAAAATTGCCACTACCTCTTGTCCTTGGTCTACGGCATCCTGAAAAATCTTAGCAAAGGCTCCTGCCGAAGGTTGAGAGGTTGAGGGAAAATCCTCAGATTTCTTTAGTTTATCAAAAAATTCCTCAAATTCTCCCGGTAAGCCTTCATAATCATCTTGACCTTGAAAATGCACTATTAATGGTACTACCTTTATATTGTATTCTTTTATTTCATCCTTTGTTAGATAAGCTGTACTATCGGTAACAATTTGTATTTTACTCATTATTGTCCCCCCTAATTATTATATATATATAGTACCAGGTACTAGTATCTGTTGTAAATAGAAAAATAATAATTTTCAGAAAAATATTTTTAACTCTTTTCTAAAGTAACCCTTGTACCTCCTATACCAGATTCTGCTGGATCAATAATTAGCTTCCTGGGAATTCTCTGTTTTAATTCATCCACATGACTAATCAGTCCAACACTTAATCTATCTGAATGAAGCTTTTCTAAACTATCCATAACTGTTTCCAGTAAATCACTATCTAATGTTCCAAAGCCCTCATCTAGGAAGAAGAATTCTAAGGGAGCTCTACCCTTTAATTGGATGTGGGAGGATAGAGCAAGTGCCAAGGCAAGTGAAGTTAAGAAGGTTTCACCACCTGAAAGGGTTTGAGTTCCCCTTCTTACTCCCCCATTAAAGTCATCCCTCATAATAAAATTCCCCTCCACATCGAGCTCAAGGGCATATCTGCCCCTGGTAATCTTTTTTAATTCTTGGGATGCCTCTCTAGCGATATATTTTAATTGCCCCATAGAAATAAATTCTACAAACTTATTACCCTTAAAAAGTCTTTCAAGTTCATCAAGAAGTCCCCGCTTATGCTCTAGCTTTTCCTTTTCCTCAAGGGTCATCTTGAGTTCCTTTAACTTTATCTCCATTTCCTTGCTTGCTGCATTTTTTTCTATTAATGTTTGTTTTTTATTTTCTAGATTTAGCCTAGCCTCTTCCCTTTGGTTTTGTATGTCTTCCCATTGTTCTTCCCCTATAGAATTACCTGCCATTTTTCTTTCCAATCTTTGAAGATTTTCCTTCACTGTGATAGCTTGTTTCTCATATTCTGTTATGGCATTTTTTAGGTCCTCACGCTGTTTTTGAGTTTTAAAACACGCCATTACCTCTTGTACATTTTCAAATCCATTTTCAAAAAGCATCTCTTTTAATGACTGTTCTATTTTCTCCTTATTATTGCTCAAGTTTTCTAAGGTATCCTTTAAACCTCTTTGATCCTTTTCTAGATTAAGCTTCTCTTCATTATATTTTTCAAAATCCTTCTTTAACTGCTGATAATTAGTATTTATAGTGTTAATTTCCTTAATTATGCGATTAATTTCTCCTTGGGGATCCCTTTGGCCACAGCTTTTCTCTATTTCTACTCTTATTTCATTTATTTGTTTTTTAATTTCTGTCTGGCTTTGCGCCACTTTAATTATTTCATTAGTTTTATTATTAAGCTTTTCCTGGGCTGTACTTTTATACTCTTCTAATTCTTCTTTTTTACTCTGTTGTACATTTATATATTTTTGTAGCCTCTCTAGAAGAGTTTCCCTTTGCTGCAAATCCTTTATTCCCTTTTCAATATCTTCTAAATCCAGCTCTTCTCTAAGCTTAAAATAATCTGATTTTATCTTATTTAATGATCCCTTAAGGGATTCTGCCTTTTCCTGCCATTGCTGTAAAAAGCCTTCCTTTAGAGTAATTTGATTTATTGTTTTTTGAAGATGCTTATTTCCTTCTTCTAATTCAGTATTTATTTTCTCTATAGCCTGAGTCAGATTATCCCTTGTTTTTATTAATTCATCTATTTCCACACCCTGTAAATACTCTGCCCTTAGAGGATGCTCCTTAGATCCACATACAGGGCAGCTATGCCCTTCTTCAAGTTCATTAGCTAAGACAGCTGCCATATTTTTATGCTCTATATATTGAAGATCATCTAATATCTTTTGTAATTCCTCTTTAAGTTTATTTAGCTTCAAATCTGACTCTTTTACCTTAATTTCTAATTGCTCCCTTTCCTGTTTAAGGGGTTGTATTTCTGAGGTTAAATTTTTAATCTTAATGGCAACCTCTTTTTCTTCCTTTAGATAATTTTTATATTCCTTTTCCACACCATGGGCTTCATATAGTTTTTGTCTATATTGGGAGGAGATTTGTAAATCAACCGCCTTTTTCTGATCCCCTCTAAGCTTTTTTTGAAATTCCATAATTTTATCATTGGATTTTCTCAGATTATCCTGTACTATATTTAATTCTTCCTTATATTTTAAGTGTTTTTGCTCTAAAGCCTTAAATTCCATAATTAATTTCTCTAATCTTTGTTTTCTTCCCAAGGCAACTTCCATTCTGCCCTTTTCCTCCAATAATAGAGGAATTTTATTTTCCTTTTTGCCTTGCTGTATCTCCCATTTTTCATTTATACTGTCTATTATTTCTTTAATCTTATTAAGACTCTTTTTATTATTTCTAAAGTCTAAGTCCATATTCTTTAACTGGTCTTCTAAAGAATTTCGCTGCTCTATATAGGGTTGAATATTCTTTGACCTCTCTGCTAATTCATATTCTCTTCTACTTATTTTTATGTTTTCCTCTTGTTTTTTTAGGATTTCATCCTTAGCTATATATCCTTGATATTCCTTAGTAAATCCATATAATTCCTTATTATATTCGAAGTTTTTTTCTATCTGCTTAAATTGTTCTGCTACTTCAGTATATTGCTCCTTCAATAATTTTGTTTCCTCTATTAGATTGTTATAGCTCTCCTGGGAAACACCTTCATAAGCCCTTAGCTTTCCTTCAATAAAGTTATAAACCTCCTGTATCTTTTTCTTATGAGCTTTAATCTTTATGGTTAATTGGCTGCCATATTCCTGCAGGGCAAAAATCCTCTCCAGCATATCCCTTTTATCCTTACCACTTAGCTTTAAAAAGTCACTGAAGTTTCCCTGGGGTAAAACAACTGAACGGGTAAAGTCATTACACCTTAAACCAATTATTTCTGCTATGCTGTTATTAACTGAATTCACCTTTTCCTCAAGGACAATCGGCTCCTCTGTAATTGTAACATCGCAAAGCTTTACTCCTTGAGTTCTTACAGAGCCCTGCTTATCTTTTTTAAAGCTTCGAGAAACAAAGTACCTTCTTTTATCAATTTTACTTCCAATCTCAAACTCATAATACACACTACCTTTATCACAATGGCTATTGATAACTCCGGATAAATCCTTGCCTGACCGAGGGATTTCTCCATATAGGGCTAGGGTTATGGCATCTAATATGGTAGATTTGCCGCTGCCGGTGGGTCCAAATATTCCAAATAGTCCTAACTCAGTAAGTAGGGAGAAATTAATTGTCTGCTCATCCATAAAGCTATTTATTCCACTAATCTTCAACATTAATGGCTTCATTTTCTTCCCCCTCTTCCCCTATAATTTGTGAAAACATTTCTACCAGTTCTCGACTGGGTTGTACTCCACTATCCTTAATATAAAAATTATTAAACAGTTCAATCATATTTAGTTCGGATAAATTTTCTATTTCATCCTCTTTGTTCTCTTCTATTGTAAGCAGTGGACGAATTTCCACTATATCCTTTCTTATATCCCTAAGGGCTTTAATCTCATCCCTTGTAAGAACCCGATCGGTTTCTATTTCTAAGTAAACCCATATATCCTTTTGAGCTTGCTCCTGACAACGATTTAGTGCCTCCTCAATTCCACAGCATTTCCATACCTCTATGGGCTTATAGTTTTTTAAATATATGGGCTGTACCAAAGGCTCTTGTCCTGGTTCTATATCTATTTTATATACACATTTACTATAGTTTATTTCACTTTTACTATATTGCAGAGGTGACCCGCTATAAAATGCTCTATTCTGCCCTCCTACCACAGTTTGGGGGCGGTGAAGATGACCCAGGGCAATATATTGGGCGGATGGTAATAGGGATGCCTCCACTGCCATACTCCCCCCCAATTGAATTTGTCTTTCAGAATCACATTCCTCTCCCCCTAGCATATAAAGGTGGGATAGGACTAGATTAATGGAATCCTCACTAAAATGCTTTGAAAGATCGCTAAATATTTGTCCAATCCTCTGGGAATATGATAATTGCATTTCTTCTTCATCAGCTTCAATGCTTATAATTTCATTTAATCTCTTTTCACTAGGATAAGGTAGTGTAATGGCTACCACCTTCTCATCCCCTATAATAAGCTTTATATACCCCTGTCCTGACTCTACTATTTCAAAGCCCCCATATTTACCAGTATGGGCTACGCTTTTGGGAGTACCTAAAAGTACAATCCCATGCTCATAGGCTAAGGGACTCGCAGCTGTTAATCGGTCTGGATTATCATGGTTACCAGCTATTACTATAACGGCACGCTGTCCATCCTTAGATAGCCTCTTCATACTTTGGTAAAATAGCTTCTCAGCTGCTGCCGGCGGGTTAGAATGATCGTAAATATCCCCTGCAACCAATATTAAATCAATTTTTTCTCTTTCTACTATTTCAACAAGCTCGTCTAAAAATTGCTCCTGCTCTGGTAGTCGACTATATCCCTCTAGACTTTTTCCTAGATGCCAATCTGATGTATGCAAAATTCTCATAGCCTTACCTCCTCGTTTCCATGGAGTAGATACAAGTAGGCTTCCTTTACCCTTCTACCCTTTATCTTTTCTAATGCCTCTTTATATAATTGAATTTGTGACCTGTATTTCTCCACAAGCTCTTGTCTCATGGTCTCATTATGATAATAGTCGGTTTTATAATCAATAAGTATTAGTTCTTCCTTCTCCACAAAATAGCAGTCAATAACCCCTTGTATCAATATCTCCTCATCACAGGAGGATATATCCTCTAAGGTAGGTAATACTTCCTTAGCCTTCTTTACTAGGTTAAAGGGTACTTCCCTAAAGACATAATCAGCATGTAGCATTCTTCTTCCTATTGGGGATTTAAAGAATTTATACAGCCCTTCAGTATCTATAGCCTTAGCCTCTCCTTCCCGGATAAGCTCCCTAAATACCATCTCCTGGATTTGCCCTTGAATATCTTCCTTAGATTGCACTTGGTCTAATCTTAGATGTTGAAGCACAAAGTGGGTAACTATACCCCTTTCCTGCCCGCTAAGCCCTCCCTTACCCTCCATAAAGGCTGGTCTTGCCGTCATAATAGGAATATTAACTGCTAGGGCTGCGGCTGTATTTACCTTTGCCTTTTTTATGTCGGTTACGGATAGTTTTGAGGGAAGCTTGGTAGCTATTTGATTTTCATAGCTCCAATTCAAACGATTAATAATTTTGGTGTCAACAGAACCGTCCCCTTGACATGGGTAGTTTAAAAGCTTATCTTTCATTTTTTGACCATCTAGTTGTTTTTTATATTCTTTATAGGTAACCTCCTGGGAATTAATACAATTAACCTTCCACTGGGAGGGATCCTTAATAAGCTTCCCTTCTTCCCAATTTATTTCTCCCCTGTCCCTTAGGGATTGTCCCTGGGCATGTCTTAATACTAATGGGCATACCCAATCCAGATAGCTTTTTCCATTGGCAAAATTGTAGGGTCCTATTGCATGGGACCACTTCTCTAATTTCTTATCTAAACTCTTTCCCAGCCCTACCATTATTAACTTATCCTTTGGTCGAGTTAGTGCCACATAAAGTACCCTCATTTCCTCTGAGAGATTTTCATATTTAATCTTATTTTTCATAGCTATCTTAGCTATACTTTCATTATAGGAACGTCGCTGCACATTCACATAATTGGGCCCTAGCCCTAAATCCTTATGAAACAGTACAGCCTGTCTGGTGTCCTGTAGATTAAATTGCTTCCCCATCCCTCCAAGGATTACAACAGGAAATTCCAAGCCCTTACTCTTATGGATACTCATAATACGCACAACATTATCATTTTCACCCAGGGTTTTTGCCGTGCCCATATCTCCGCTGGAGGACTTTAACTGATCCACAAATTTTATAAAGTGAAACAACCCCTTCATAGAGGTTTGTTGAAATTGTCGGGCACGATCTAAAAGCACTCTGATATTAGCCTGCCTCTGCAATCCTCCAGGCATTGCCCCTACATAATAATAATAATTACTTTCCATCAATAGCTTCCAAATAAAGTCCTCAATGGAAATATATCTGGAGGCTTCCTTCCATTGGCTTAGGCTATTTAAAACTCCCTTTAGCTTTTGAGTAAGCTTATCATCCTGCTTTTCAATGTACTCCTCAAGGGCTTCAAAATAAGTATCCTTAGAGCTGGCACCTCGGATTTTAATTAATTCCTCTGTGTCAAATCCAAAAATAGGAGACCGCAGGACACTAAGTAATGGAATATCCTGACGCTTATTATCAATTACCTTAAGTAAATTCATCAAAATATTTATTTCTATGGTCTCGAAATAGCCGCTATTTACATCTGCATAAACAGGTATTCCCTGGGAGACAAAGGTTTCACAATATGTTTCAGCCCAGCCCTTAGTGGTTCGCAGTAAAACCACAATATCCTTATACTCTATTTTCCTATAAACATTTTCCTTGGAATCATAAATTTCTCTTTCCAATAATTCTTTTATTCGCTTTGCCACCCAATGGGCTTCTATCTCTATATCCTCAAGCTCCTCTATTGCATCAGTATTATTTTCTTCCTGTAATTCCCTATCTATCTCTATGATATTTAGTTCAACCTGGCTATCCTCTATTTCTTTAAAGTCGCCTCCTAGATAAAGAGCAGCCCTACTGTCATATTCAATCTCTCCAAATTCCTTACTCATTAAATTGCTAAATATAAAATTTGCTCCATCAATAATCGCCTTACGGCTTCTGAAGTTCTTACTTAAATCTATTCGTCGATCAATGGAGGATTCTTCATCTTGGTAGTTTTCATATTTCTCTATAAATAGGGAGGGATCTGCAAGGCGAAAGCGATATATACTCTGCTTAACATCCCCTACTAAAAATACATTGTCCTTCCGCTTTATTCTATCCACTATAGTCTCTTGAATAAGGTTACTATCCTGATATTCATCCACAAAAATATAGTCAAATTTCCCCCTATATTCCTCAACCGCCTCATCATGCTGTAATATATCTAATCCATAGTGCTCTAAATCATTAAAGTCCAATATTCCCTTTTCCTGCTTTTTCTGGCTATATAATTTCCCCAGATCTATTGCCAATTTTCCTAGATATTTCATATGGGGATATATTTCATTTAGCTCCTGCACAAATTCCTTAGGGCTTTTTATCAATAGCTTCTTGCCTATATCCTTTATAATGTCCTTACCTTTATTCCTAAGATCTTTGCTGGAGTCTTTTAAATCCTCATCGGCATCCTTGGCTGGCTTCAGTCTTTTATGCTTTATGGTTTGCAGACCTTCATAAAAGGGTAATAATCCTTCCTTTAAGCTATCCTTTAATCCTTCAACTTGTTCAATATCATCCTGTATAATTTCTTCATAAACATCAGGTCCCCCTGGGGTTAAAGCTATTTCCTTAGCTTCATTAAAGTAATTAATAGCTCCTTCTATATCAATAAGTAATTGCTCTATTAGGCTTTTAATCATTATACTATTGGAGAATTCCTCTTCATCCATGGAAAAGTCCTCTACTCTTTCTACTAGCCAATCCTCTGGCTGGGGCTTACTTTGTATGAAATCATACAAGCCTATCACTAGATTTTGCAAGCCTAGATCATTACGACTTCCTCCATACATCTCTACTAATTCTAAAAAGGATTTATCTTCCTTTTCATATTGGGATTCAAATAATTCCTCCAATGCCTCTAGCTTTAGCAGGGTAGTTTCAGTGCTATCTCCAATACGGAAAATAGGATCTATATCGATTAAGTGAAAATATTTCTTAACTATATCAATACAAAATGAGTGAAGGGTAGATATAAAGGCACGGTCTAAAAGCTGGATTTGTCTTCTAAGATGCTGTTCATCCCCTATTCCCTCTTCAATGGCCAAGTACAATGCCTTGCCAATCCTGTCCCTCATTTCTCCTGCAGCAGCATTGGTAAAGGTTACAATTAGAAATCTATCAATATCTGCATTATCCTTTATAATTAATTGTATAATTCTTTCAACTAAAACAGCGGTTTTTCCTGAACCTGCAGCTGCTGACAATAATAGATTTTTATTTCTACTATCAATTGCCAATTGTTGATTATCGGTCCAATTTACCATGCCCTTGCACCTCCTGCTTATTTTTTAATTTCTCTAATACCTCTTCATCCTCAAGCCTTTTTATATTATGATATTGATTATCCTCAAACAGGGTATCAAATTGGCAAATCCCCTTATAGGAGCAATAATCACAGGCGGTTTTTTTGCCTTCCTTAACAGGATAAATTTTTATGTTACCCTTTAGCATTTCTTCACTTATGTCCTTAATCAGACCCTGGGCGTGGTTTAATAATTCAAAAAACCCTTCTTCCTCTAAAACTGAGGAGCTCTTATAAAACTTATCATCCTTGCCTATTCCAACGGGAATTATCCTTGACTGCTTATCAATCTCCCTATCCATTGCTCGTACAATATTAGTATCCTTTAGGGCTAACCCCTTCATTTTAAGCTGCCTTTCTATTTCCTCCTCTACCCTTTCAATAATCTTTTCATCCGTCTGCACCATGGGGTCATCAATCTTAAAATAGAATACCCCAGCTGGTTTTAAGGGCTTCTTATTTTTAGAGGTTTGCTGCATCATTGCGCCGATATAAACCATTAATTGAAGACTTAATCCATAATAAACATCCGAAAGACTAAAGTTCTGATTCCCCGACTTATAATCAATAATCTTTACATAGTCCTCCTCAAGCCCTTCTAAGATGTCTACTCTATCTATCCTACCCTCTAAAAATATCTTGCTTCCGTCGGAAAGCTCTATCTCAAGGGCAGGGAAAAGTCCGTCTCTGCCAAAGGCTATCTCGTGATCTAATAATTTAAATTCCCCCTGTTTTAGGTGGGAGGTTAAGGTCCAAATAGCCCTATTACTTATTCTCTTTAGTCGTTTAACCAGGTATTTATACCTATGGGTGCTGTTAAATACGCCCTCCCCATATCCAGGTACCATCTCATCTACAATTCCATCCATAATCTCATGGGCTAAATCCCTATCAATTTCTGACCAATTTAAATCATTCTTCCTTAAATGATCTGTAAATAATGCCATTGAGTCATGAAATAGCACACCAATATCCGGGGGTTCAACCTTGTACTCCTTCAATTCCTTAGGCTTAAGTCCATATTTTATAAAATGGGCAAAGGGACAATTAACATAGCCCTCTAGTCTGGATACACTGGAATGGATAGGATACTTATACATTAACCTGGCTTGGTCCCGTCCAACATCTGCCACCTGATTATTGTGGAAAAGCCCTTGAATAATGCTCTCCCTCGTCTCCTTCCATTGGGGTTGATTATAATACCAACCATATACATCCCACCATAAGCCTTGGTTAGAGCTTCCATCCACCTCTTGCCTAAGATTTTCTACTAAATGCTTAAAGGTGCTGTGGGGTATAGAGATTAGCTTTTTCTGCTGATTTAAATCCTCTAAAATATCACTTTCCTCTTTTATCCTAGGAAATATCTTTTTAATTCTATCAATAAGGCTGGAGGGTCGAATTGCCTTGCCTTCACCATCAGCTAGGGCATAACTTAGCCATAGATATTCCTGGGGCTTAGACATTGATGAATAAATTAAGTATCGCTCCTGATAGGATCGGGTTTCGTAATCTGACCCTAAATCTATTCCAGCTTGCTGCAGCTTCATTTTTTCATCATTGGATAGAATATCCTTTTCGTCTAAACCCGAGGGCAATACCCCGTCATTAATCCCAACCACAAAAAGCGCCTTAATATCATGGCTTTTTGATCGTTGGATTTGCCCCACTAAAACCTGGTCAAGGGTAGTAGGTATAATACCAATCTCATAGGAGGAAAATCCCGACTGCAAAATAGAATAGTACTCCCTTAAATCTACATTTTCCTGCCCTAATATCTCCACTAATTGATCCAGGGTATCCATTACAATATTCCAGATTTGGGTATTTTCATTTACATATTCATATAGCCCTTGATCCCTAAGCTCCTGAATCCATAGCTCTAGTTTTTCCTTTAACCCCACATCCTCTAAATATTCATATAGGGTTTTAGTAATCTCTCCAAAGCTGTGTTTTCCCTTTAATCTTTTTTCCATCTTAATTAGGGGTTCTATAAACTTTTCTCGACTTTCATTTAAAGCTGCTAAGTTTTCCTCCTTACCCCATTCAAAGGGAGATTTCCACTTCTTCCCCCTAATACCATATTGAAGTATATAAATCTCTAGCTTTTCATATTCATCTATACTTAAGGGACTAAACCCAGTTTTAAATAATCTAGATACATCCTCATAGCGATAGCCCTTATTTATGGCTTCTATACAGGATAATATATACTCGATGATTGGGTTATTCATAATACTTCTTTTTTGGTCAAGAAAATAGGGAATATGGTATTCCTCCAGGGTTCTTTTTATAATGCTTCCATAGCCCTCAAGGTCATTACATACTATGGCAATTTCTCTCCACCTATAGCTTCGTTCCCTAACTAATTCAATCACCTTTGCCGCCATATACTCTATTTCACTATAGATATTAGCCCCCTTAAACACCTCAATATTTTCTACATCCAGGGGATATTGATTATATGGATATGCATAGAGCTCACCTTCTAAATGTCGGATTTCCCTATGTATAAATTCGTTTGGTTTAGAATTTAAATCTAAAATTTTTTCCTCTAATCCTTGCTCCCCGGCACCTTGTCTTAGCTTATCAAATATCTTCTTTGACAGACTAAATAGCTCTCTATCCCTAGGATTTTCACTAATATCCATGGGCAGGGTTATTGTTGTATTTTTAGTAATCTTCATTAACTTTTGTATAATTGCAATACTTTGGGCAGGAAAGCTGCTAAATCCATCAATCCATATATAGGTATTCTTTAAAAAGCTAGCCTCCTCCATTTTCTCTAGTAATAATCCCATGGCATCATCGCTATCCATATAGGAGCCTGCGGATTTTTCAAGCATACCTTCATAAATAAAAGCTATATCCTTTAGCTTTTCCTTCATCATGCCCTCTTCCATATAATTAAGCTGGCTCTTTAAGTCCAGTGGATATACATTATTTTTCTTTAATGAACTAACTAAGTCAATAAACTTAGAAATAAATCCATGCTGCTGGGCTGTTTTACTAAATATATTTAAGTCATCTTGAATCTCATTTATAATCTTTCTAAGCATCATGCTCTTACCCTGATCATCAATGGGAATTCTAGTTATTCCCCCTGCTTCATTAAAAACATGATAGGCAAGTCTAGTAAAGCTTAATACCTCTATTCTCATGATTCCCGGGGTTCCCAGATACTGGATCAAATCCCTTTCGGCTTGCAGGGTAAATTGTTCCGGTACAATAAGTATAAGTCTTTCATTCTCAGTCCTCTTTAGAGCCGCCTTAATTTCTTCAAAAACCCTTCTGGTTTTCCCTCTTCCTGCTCTTCCTAAAATATATTGAACAGCCAAAATTCTTCCCCCTTTTCCACGAGCAATTAATTTTTCATAGGTCATATTCTATATATTATATCAAAAATTCAACTTTGATGGTTTTCATTATTTAACCAAAAATCCCAAACAAAAGTCAGGCTTGAATTATTTCAATATCCCGTAGAGGCGAATTCATTCGCCGAACAAAAAAAGGCGACATAGAAGTTCTTTTGTCACCTTGCTGAAAGTATATTTTTTATTTTAAATGTCCTAATAGAGTTTTTATCCATATCCAATGCTTTGATATAATCCTCTTCTATTTTCACTACTTGAATTCTTCTTTGGGCAATTTCTGTTTCCTTCATATATTATAGTTATAGTTTTATGATTTACTAATGAGCTGGAAAGAGTTTTTCGTATCATCTTTTCCACCACCTATAAATATTTACCTATATTATGCCGAACATTAGTTCTGTTGTAAAGGATCTTTACTATATTCTAAAATATCTCCTGGTTGACAATCAAGTTCTCGACAAATTGCCTCTAGGGTAGAGAACCTAATAGCCTTAGCTTTATTTGTCTTTAAAATAGAAAGATTAGCATTAGTCAAATTAATTCTTTTTGCCAATTCGGTTAAGGAGACTTTTCTTTTTGCCATCATAACATCTAGATTTACAATTATAGCCATATTAATGCCTCCTATATTGTTAAGTCATTTTCGTTTTTTATTTCCAATGCCATTCTAAATACTTCTGCTAAAACTAAAGCAAGAACACCAAAGATGATTGTTAATAATAACTCTGGATTCAAAGAAAAAATGGGCTTTATATGAATTATTTTAGTACCAGTATTACTCTGTCCGTTCATAATAGCACCTGCAATAGCCAATATTAATGTATTGTAGCCGATTCTTCTAAAACGAACTACATTTTGATCGATAAAAGGATTTTTATTAAGGACACTTAAAATAATTCTACGGAGATTCATTATTATTGAAAGCATAAAAAATGCAAAAGTAAGGAGTAATACAATTTGTAAAGCTATAAAGTTCATATTGTCCCCACTAGTAACATTAATATAGATTGAAGTTGCTATCAAAAAAACAAACATTACCCATGTAAAGTTAAGAATCCCTTTTAAAAAAGAAGCAGATTTTAATTCCTTATTACCCATATCAAAAACTCCCTTCTTTATAATCTATAATTATTATATCATGTTATTTATCGATATTCAATAATAAATTATTGATTTATAATATATTTTTTTTAACCTATGGTATCATATCAACCTAGTTTGGAAGCAAAAGAACCGTCCCCACGCTTCCAAAAATTCAACTTTGATGGCTTTCATTATTTAACCAAAAATCCCAAACAAAAGTCAGGCTTGAATTATTTCAATATCCCGTAGAGGCGAATTCATTCGCCGAATAAAAAAAGGTGACATAGAAGTTCTTCTGTCACCTTGCTGAAAGTATTTTTGAAATTTTAAATGTCCTAATAGAGTTCTTATCCTTATCCAATGCCTTGATATAATCGTCCTTTATTTTCACTACTTGAATTCTTCTTTGGGCAATTTCTGTTTCCTTCATATATATTATAGTTATAGTTTTATGATTTACTAATGAGCTGGAAAGAGTTTTTCGTATCATCTTTTCCACCACCTATAAATATTTACCTATATTATACCGAACATTAGTTCTATTGTAAAGTTTTATTTGTTACTAATATATGATATAATATAAATTATAGATGATAATTGAAATCGGGGGTGTTCATATGACCAACGAAGAATTTCAAAAGATAGTAATAGATGAACTGAAAAGTCTAAAAGAAGGACAGAACAATCTTGTAGATAGTCAGAAAAACCTAGAAGTAGGTCAAAACCATTTACTAGATAGACAGAAAAACCTAGAAGTAGGTCAAAACCATTTACTAGATAGACAGAAAAATTTAGAACTGGGTCAGAAAAATCTTGTAGAAGCACAAAAAAACCTTGAAGAAAGTCAGAAAAATCTTGTAGAAGCACAAAAAAACCTTGAAGAAAGTCAGAAAAACCTTGAAGATAGTCAGAAAAACCTAGAAGTAGGTCAAATAGAAATTAAAAAAGATTTAAAAGCTATAATTGAACAAACAGCTGACTTAACAGAATTTAGGGAAGAAGCTAATGCTAAGCTTAATACTATTATTGAGGAAAACGATATATTTAAAGAATTAATTGGGAAACATGAAGTAGATATAAGGAGAATTCAAAGAAGAATAATATAAATCAGAGGTAAATCAGAAAGACGGTTCTTTTGATATGCTTTATCAAAAAAACCGTCTCTTTTTATGTCAACCCTTCCTGTGACACCGGTTTGGAAGCAAGAGAACCGTCCCCGTGCTTCCGGATTACATCTTTTGAAGCTTAGGTGAATTTAATACAAAGCCTTCTATTTTTCTATTATCCTCATCGGTATTAAATGTAATAGTAACAATAACATTACCCTCTTCATCGGAGAATTCTCCATTATATACTACCTGAATAAAGTTTTTATCCACCTGTTTAGCAGTGACAAATTCCTTGGAGCCCTCTTGATATTTTCCAATAACATCTGTTATAGGTAATATCTGAGTCTCAAAAACCTCCTGGGTTAGCTGTCCTAACATTGTATCACTACAATCCTTTATAAAGCCTTCATAATCTCCATTGCTAAATGCAATTAAGATGTTTTCAGACATTGGTTCTGCATATCCCTGCACATCTGAATGCTCTAGTTTATCATCGCTCTGACAGCCCACAAGGCTAATAGCTAATATTAAAATCATAGTAACTACCAAAAATTTATTTACCTTCATTTCCATTCCTCCTATTATTTATTAAAAAATCCCCATTGTTTATCTAAGGGTTTACGAAGCCTTAAGGTAATAATTAAAAGAACAGCCGTCCAAAGTATTAAATAAATATAAATAAATATATAATTGCTAATCAGAACAACAGGAGCATTTACTAATCCATGGGCAAGAATTGCATATAATAAGTAAATAGGCTTTTTCCTCCTTACACCATAAAGCACAATCATTGTAAATCCTATATGCATAATCATAGCCAATAATCTTTCTACACCTGCTAATAATATGGTGTTACTGGGGATAGTCCCCAATACACTTGAACCATTGGAAAGATAGAGACTCAATTGCTGTAAATAGGGTAAACCCACTAAATAGATTGCCTCCATACCCCCATGACCAATTCCAAAGGCTAAACCCCTATGCCAGGTTATTTTATCCCCAAGTACTAAACTAAAGGCTAGATATCTTCCCCCCTCCTCAAAAAGACCCGCTGTAAAGGCTAAAAAAACAGCAAGCAAGAGAATATTGGAGGAAATATTTTTTATATACCAGGGTTGAAGACTTAGATAGTTAAGGGCTGGAATACGAGTGGCAATTTGGAAAATAAAAAATACTAAGGCTCCCACCACTGCCCATTTTAATGCTGTTTTATCTCTTCTAAAAATTATAATAATTCCTAAAATAGGTAATACAATTGTTATTAAAAGAGTAATGATAGTCATAATAATAGTTGAATCCATATTGATTCACCTCCCTTAATTAGATGTCTATTATTAACCTTCTTAATATATTAATTTCTTCACTATATTTTAAAATCCTTTAAAAAAATTTCTTGATAAAAATCAATATAAATTAGAATATTGTGAAAAATAGCTGTTCTACTTGCGAAATTTACTTGTTGTAATAGATTTCCAAAATTCAAAAAAATATTTAACTAAAAAAGCCAGTAGTTTTCTATCAAATAACTTCTGGCTTTATAAATATATAATTTTCATTCCATAATATCTTCTATAATTATTGTTTCTGTACCTTCTTTATTACATACATCCTTTAGCTTAATATCATTGGTAATAAAATAATCCACATTCCTAGCTATGCCTGTAGCCAGTATAAACAGGATTATCTTCAAAATAATATATAAAACAATTAGTATCTAATAATATTGTTTTGTTTTCAATTATTCCCATGATTCTCTTTCCTCTTTTATATAAGTGTTAATGTCAACATCCTGCCATAATTCTTTTCCTAAACCCTTCATAGTTTTTGCAAAGTTTTTTGGTTTTTCCATTAATAGTATTTGGCTAGTATCTTCATCGTATAGCCATATAATTTCAATTCCTGGTTTAAATCCTGCTCTCTTAAGAATTTCTTCAGGAATTTTTATACTTCTGTCTTCATTTAGTTTAGAAACCAAGCTCATAATTAACACACCCTTTCTATAAAAGAAACATTCTTGTACAATACTTTAAATATATTATATCATAATATAAATTGAATTAATTAATGAAGAAGTGGAAAAAATTTTTGTAATAGATAATAATAAATATAAATTAGTTTATAGTGAAGAATAAAGGATATAGGCTAAAGCCTATCCTTTATTCTCCTAAGATTTGCATATAAATGTCTTTGTATATATAATGGCTCTATGGCTAACTACATCAATGAATCTATAATTGTAAATATAAGCTGGAAGGAGTATTATCATGGTTTCAAATTGGTTAGAATGGGTTGGGTACCTAGCTTCATTTCTAGTTCTAGTATCTCTCTTGATGAGCTCTATCATTAAATTACGATGGATTAATTTAGTGGGATCAGGAGTATTTTCCCTTTATGGGTTTTTAATCGGTGCCCTGCCCGTAGGCTTTATGAATTTAGGTATTGCTATAATAAATGTATATTATCTTATTAAAATATATAAATCTAAGGATGATTTTAAAATTTTGCCCATTGATAAGAATAACCCTCAGTATTTAAATTACTTCTTAGAATATTATAAAAGTGAGATTAATAATTTTACCGATGAGATTAATTTTGATAGGACTAATTATGATGTTCAATTTTTTATTTTACGAAATATGGTGCCAACCGGGCTATTTTTAGGCACAAAGAATGATCCTACTACCTTAGAGATAGAATTAGACTTTGTTATACCCGAATATAGGGATTTTAAAATAGGTAATTATATTTTTAATAATATGAAAGATTTTTTCCTTGATCTAGGTTACACCAAATTTTTAAGCTTTTCCACAAAGGAAAAACATATAAATTATCTTATAAAAATGGGTTTTGAGAAAACTAATGAATATGATCAACCCTGTTATGTTAAATCTATTGAAAAAGAATAGCGTGCAAAATTCACGCGCACCTTCTTTATTTAAGACACCTTTTAGGGTACCTAATAGTTTGTTATTAATATATGCTCTGCTTTTTTATCATTTCTATTTTGAAAACTTACCAAATATTTTTTATCAATAGTTTTTATATTAAAATCCTTATATAGAGAATAAATAAAGTCGGTATTTTTTATTACAACCATAAAGTTAGCTGAAGTACTTTTAAGATATTGGGCAAGTCTAATTTGATCATTTTGATCAAATTTATTTTGAGCATAGGTTGAAAAATCACTATCATATGGAGGGTCTAAAAATATAAAATCTCCAGAAGTAGGCTTAATGTTATCTAGAAAAACTTCAAAATCTAAACTCTCAATAGTAGTTTTCTTTAGATGTTTAACTAGATTTTGATCACTTAGTCTATCAATTTTGATTTTAAAATTCTTTCTATTATATGATATACCACCATATGGAACATTAAATCCACCACTTTTATTATATCTAAACATTGATGAATAACAATATTCTCTTATAAAGTAGAATATTGCTGTTGTAAAGGACTTATTAATTTTATACTTATCAATATTATTATATAAATGTCTAAAATGCATATAAAAACCACTTTTAAAGGCTGCTTCATAATTATCTAATATATCTTTAATAGAAAGCTGACCCTTCTCTTTTTCAATTTTCTTCATTCTTTTTGTTTTGTTTTGTAAATTCTTTTCAAGTTCACTTATAAAATTTTTTAAATTAATATTAAAATCTGCCTCTAACAATCCATTCAATTCATCGCTATTTTTTATTATAAATCCAATTAAATAATTATTAAAATTTAAATCTGACATATCGTCATTTCTGAATTTGATATAATTTTTAATTAATTCATCAGAATGTTTCTCCACTATACCTTCAAGTAATATCCAATTATGATTTATGGCTTTTAATTTACTAAAGAATTCTTTATCTTGGAATTTAATGCATCTATATAGATTAATTAATTCTTCCGATTTATCATTTATAAGATATTCATTACTTTTATCTATATCTAGATAAACAGCTCCTCCACCAACAAAGGGTTCAATATATCTATTAAATTTACTTGGCATATTAGGAATTATTGCCTTCAATTCTTCTTGCTTCCCACCTGGCCATTTGATAAATGGTTGCATACTTCTCCTCCTCAAATACAGATATTCTACATTTTTATTCCGATTTATCTAGTAATTGATTTGTCTTGTACAGTCTCCTATTATCCAGAGTCCAAACCCTTTCTGAAAAACCACCTTCCTCTGTGGTGGAAAGAGCTGAATTCATATCATACATATGGGCATCTATGATATCTAAGTAATGTAATAGCTCAGCCTCCGGAATCAATGGCTTTTTAGGGCTTCCAAATTCCGGCTCATAATGATGGGAAAGCACCATATGTTCAAGCAGCATAATCACATGGGGATTGGCACCTACCTCATTACCCACATTATTGATTTCCTTTATCCCCTGAATAATATGACCTAATAGCTTTCCCTCTAATTTATAGTCATTAACAATCCCCAGCTCATTAGCATCCATTTCCTCTATCTTTGCTATATCGTGTAGGATTATTCCCCCAAGAAGTAAATTTTTATCAAGTTGGGTATATACCTCCAACATCCTCTCCCCCATTCTAAGCATGGTTAGGACATGATATAATAATCCTCCCCTAATGGCATGATGGTTTGATTTTGCTGCAGGGAAATACATTAAAGCATCTTTTTTACTCTTTAAAATAGTTTCTACTATTACATAGATATCCATATTATCTATTTTTTCTAAATACTTCACCACTTCATCATACATCCATTGGGAATCGAAGGGCGCACTCTGGACATAGTTTTCAATGGAAACTCCATCTTCTTCTTCGACTGGTCTTATCTTTTCAATGTTTAGTTGTAATTGACTTTGCCATTGGGAAATCTTCCCTCTTATCTTTACTAACATATTTTCCTTATAAAGAGTTTCATCAATATTATTAGCATCCCATATTTTACCATTAACTTCTCCGGTTTTATCTCCTAGATTCAAATCTATGTATTTTTTATTGTTTTTATTAGTCCTTATCTCTATAGTTTTTATTATAAAGAAATTTTGAATTTTATCTCCCTCAGAAAATTGTTCAATACTTTTTTCTTCTACCATTTTATTAACCACCTTTGCAAGTTATCAGTTTCCAGTTATCAGATATCAGTTAAGACCCCAGATCCTTCGCCACAGGCTCAGGATGACAACAGTTATTAAGGAACAGTCAAACCTTTCTAGTCTTTCAGGGATGTATCAGGGTCTCCCTGTTCCCTGATCCCCAGTAACTATTTCCTACCTATATAATAACAAACACCCTCAGTATTTTCTACTAAGGGTGAAAATTAGCATTATATTATTTTACTTAAGAATGTTTTCATTCTTTCATTATCTGGGTTTTTGAATATTTTTTCAGGAGGTCCTTCCTCTAGAATTTCTCCCTCATCCATAAATACCACCCTGTCTGAAACTTCTTGGGCAAATGCCATCTCATGGGTTACTATTATCATAGTCCTTTTTTCCTCTGCAAGACCCTTTATAACCTTTAATACCTCTCCCACTAATTCTGGGTCTAAAGAAGAAGTAGGCTCATCAAATAGCATTATATCAGGATCTAGGGCAAGTGCTCTTGCAATAGCAATTCGCTGTTTTTGTCCCCCTGATAGTTGAGATGGATAAACATCCCTTTTATATAGTAATCCTACCCTGTCTAGGAGCTCTTCGGCATTCTTAATGGCTTGATTTCGTTCCTTTTTTAAAACCATTATAGGAGCTTCGATTATATTTTCTAGTACTGTCTTATGAGGAAATAGATTAAAATCCTGAAATACCATTCCCATTTTTAATACGGCTTGTCTTTTTTCTTCAGTAGTTATATTATACTTGGCTTTTTCTTTTCCCTCGGCTGTAATAACCTTTCCTTCTACCTCAATGGTTCCCCCTTGAATCTTTTCTAATTGATGAAAACATCTAAGCAGGGTGCTTTTTCCTGAGCCCGAAGGCCCAATAATGGATACTACCTCACCTTGTTTAATTGTAAAATTAACTCCTTTTAATACCTCTAAATCATCAAAATTTTTATATATATTAGTTGCTATTATCATTTCCATAGTAATTACTCCTAATCCTAATTATAGAATCCATATTTATTTTCTAGTTTTCTAAACACCCATACAACCACAGATGTAAATAGGAGGTAGAAAATAGCTGCCAGTAAATAGGCACTAGTATTAAAATCCCTTGAAACAATTTGCTTTGCATTTCTCGTCACATCTGCTAAGGTTATGGATGCCACCAATGCCGTATCCTTTACCAGGGTAATGGCCTCATTGGATAGAGGGGGTAATACTCTCTTTACTGCTTGGGGGACAACAATTCTGCTCATGGTCTGTTTGTTAGTTAAACCTAAACAATGTGCCGCTTCATACTGCCCCTTTTCTATGGACTGAATACCTCCCCGAAAAATCTCGGTAAAATAAGCCCCATAGTTTAATACAAAGGTAAAGCAAGCCGCTTGAAAGGATGTCATCTTAAATCCCCAAACCCCTAAACCATAGTAAAAAAAGAATAATTGTAGCATTAAAGGGGTTCCCCTAAATATCCATGTATAAAAACCTATAATGCTTCTCAAAATCTTAAATCGTGAAATCTTTCCTATTGCAGCAATAATCCCAATGGGTATGGATAATATCATGGTTATTGCGTATAGACTTAATGTAATTTTACTGCCATCTAAGATGAATTTTGCTGAGTTTATAATATAATCCATAAAGTGCCTCCTACAGCATAATAAATAGTTTAACTATATAAAATTTATTGTACGACTTAGAATATAAAGAATGCGCACCATCGGGTGGATAGGGTCGTCCACCTCTTTCCAAAACTTAAGGCGGTCAAAGACCTCCCCTACAATGACAATACCCCAATATGTAGGAGCGTACCTTCGGTCGCCCGTTAACGACTTAAGTAGGGATATCTCTATCCCTACTTTTAATTTTTTATTTTAATACTATGTCCTCTCCAAACCACTCTTCAGAGATTTCAGCTGTTGTTCCATCTTCCTTCATCTCATCCATAATACTATCAATCTCAGACTTTAATGCCTTGTCTTCCATTCTAAATCCAATACCATATTCCTCTGTTCCAAAATCATCATCTAGCACCTTAAAAGTTCCTGGTTTTTTAGAAATAAAGTATTTCCCATAGACCTCATCTACTACAACTGCTTTAATTCTATCTGCCATTAAATCTGAAAATGCTTGATCGTAGGTATCATATTCTGTAACATCCTTTAAGGATTCAAAAACCTCTGTTTCAGCTTCTAATGCAGAATATCCACTACTATTTATTTGGGCTCCTACTACCTGGTCCGCAAAATCTTCTTTTGAAGTAATTTCAGAGTCTGCTAATACGATAATAATTTGTTTATTTGCTAAATATGGTTTTGAGAATAATACTTCCTTTTCCCTGGCTGGTGTAATGGAGAAACCATTCCAGATGCAATCAATTTCGCCACTATTTAAGCTTAACTCCTTTGAATTCCAATCAATTGGCTGGAATTCAACTTCTACGCCTAATCTTTCTATGGTTGCCGCTGCTAAATCCACATCAAATCCTACAAGCTCCCCTGCTTCATCTCTAAATCCCATAGGTGCAAAGCTGTCATCCAATCCTACCACTAAGGTTCCTTTATCCTTTATAGCTTCTAGGGATTTATCTCCTTCCTCTTCTCCGTTAGATGCTTCATTACTACATCCCATTGCAAAAACTGAAACTACTAATAGTACAATTGTCATTAATATAAATCCTTTTTTCATTATTATTCCTCCTAAATTTTATTGTAACCCAATTAAGTTTTATCTTTTCTTGAGTTATTCTTGTTTTTTATTTTTATAGCCTAGTCTATCCAATATTAAGGTGTATCCATCTGCCCCATATTTTAAGCATCTATTTACACGACTAATGGTTGCTGTACTTGCCTTTGTTTGCTTTTCTATTTCTGTATACTTTTCGTTCAATTGTAATAGTTTTGCAACCTGTAACCTTTGGGCAATGGATTGGATTTCCTTAATGGTGCAGACATCCTCGAAAAATCTATAACATTCATTTAAATCTTCTAGCTTTAATATTGCCTCAAAAAACTCATCAACATGCTCATTTTTAAATTTTGAGTGATGATGATAATCCTCCATTCCATCCCCTCCTTTAATTTATGTAAATTATCAAGTACTGTATATAGTATACTTTATTATGCTAAAGTTGTAAAGTGGTAAATGCAATTTTTTTATTTTTTTTTGAATTTAGGTCGCCTCATACATAATCGCTGAAAAAGTACTTATAAATCCTATCATGCTGAACACATCCTTTAATGTCATACTGAACGAAGTGAAGTATCTTGACCTCAAAGGAATACCTGTCATGTTTTCTAAGAAGGCTGAATAAATATTAAAGGTATTATCAAAGGAAAGGAAGTCCTAAGATGCTTATTCCCTATATATTATTTTTTATTGGCTTTATCCTCTTAATAAAAGGGGGCGATCTCTTCGTAGATGCTGCCACCTGGTTTGCCAAAGTTACCGGACTACCTGAGGTTATTATCGGTGCTACCATAGTAAGCTTAGCCACCACATTACCTGAAACAATGTTTTCTGCCCTATCAGCTGTCCATAATGAGACCGCCATGTCCATGGGTAATGCGGTTGGATCCATTATCTGTAATACCGGTTTTGTTTTAGGAATATGCAATATTATTAAACCTAGCAAGGTTAATTCCCGGATTTTTTATGTGAAGGGAATCATGCTTTTACTATATGTAGTAATTCTTTGGGTTCTAGCCTCTAACGGGGTAATTGGACATTTATCCTCCCTAGCACTTTTTTCTATGTTGGCTATTTATCTACTATTTAATGTAGAGATTGTTCGCTATAAGATAACAAAATTCCAGAACAACAAAAAAAGAAAGAAAGAAATCTCCTTTTCCTTCAAGGAAGTCCTCTTTCAAGTATTTCAATTCTTCTTTGGTGCATTTTTAATTTTAGTGGGCGCTAATCTTTTGGTGGATTATGGGGTAATAATAGCAGAGCATTGGCATATGCCTACTGCTATTATTAGTTTAACTCTTATAGCCTTAGGCACATCACTGCCAGAACTAATAACATCCATATCTGCCATAAGAAAAGGCCATGCAGCATTATCCATGGGTAATATTTTAGGTTCTAATATCTTAAATGTAACAATGACTATTGGAGTTTCTGCAAATTTTAATGATTTAATAGTAAATCCACAAACCCTTGCCTTAGATATACCTGTAGCCTTTGCTTTGAATTTTCTACTAGTAATCCCAGCTTTTTTCACTAAAAGAATTAACCGCTTCCAAGCACTTGTATTACTCCTTGGATATTTTTCCTATATCATATTCCTTCTTATTTATCATATATAGTTTTAATTATTTTCCTTTTTCTGTCCATAGGTTTTAAATTTATCTAACATTAGCTCCATTTCTTTCTTAGGTAAAATAACAGGATTTCCAATAGATTTAGCCCTATAATATACCTCAGCACAAAACTCTATTTCCTCTGCTATATTAAAGGCATTATTTAGGTACACTCCACCGGCAAGCAATCCATGGTTTGCCAGTAGTACAGCCTTTCTATTCTTCATTGCCTCAAAGGCATTTTTAGCTAGTTCAGCAGTCCCATAGGTTGCATATTTAGCACAGGGAACATCTAATCCCCCAAATGCTACCAGATAGTGTACTGCTGGAATTTCCCAATTAAGACAAGCAATGGTTGTAGAATATGTGGAGTGAGCATGGACCATTGCATTAATATCCTCTCTCTTTTCATAAAAGATTTTATGCATACCATATTCACTGGAGGGAGTTCTAATCCCCTCTACTATATCTCCTTGTAAATCCATAACCACTATATCCTCCGGCTTAATAGAATAATAATCCATACCGCTTGGGGTAATAGCCATAAGTTGCTCTTCTCTGTTAAATATACTTAAATTCCCTCCGGTCCCCTTAGTTAATCCACTTTCTATTAATCTCCTCCCATAGGTGACTATTTCTTTTCGTTCATTTTCTAAAAGCATAAAATTCCTCCTAATCCTATTACTGTAGAAATCTACCCCTATCATAACATAATAGTTAAAAGCAATAAAAGTAATTAAAAATAAGTAGAATTTTGCGTCGTAAACCCGGGCAAACAGAGTCGTTTGCCCCTACCAATGTTGTAGAATGTAGGGGTGGACGACCCTGTCCACCTGATAGTGCGCTAAAAAGGAGGCTCAATGGCCTCCAATTGTGATTTACTCACCTTTTTACATTTTTTAAATTTGTCATACTGAACGGAGTGAAGCATCTTAAAGCTAAGATCCTTCGTCACAAGCTCCTCAGGATGACAAAATCAGACTTTTCCAGTGATTCACCAATAAACCTTATATTCTACTCACCTTTTTATAATATTGTCATGCTGAATATAGTGAAGCATCTTATTCACCTTTCTTCTTTAACACAATACCGGCTGTTACTATAGTAGCACCTGCAAGGAAAAATAATTCTGGTGGGATACCTCCGGTCTGGGGTATCTTTGCCTTTCCGATAGGGGTTTCCTCATCTTCGATGATGACGGTTTCCTCTTCTATAGGCCCCAAGGGAGGATCTTCATCCTCAATAATAACCACATCTTCACCTTGGGCGGTGAAAATCCATTGATTACTAGCAGATAATCCCATAAATTCATTTCCTGTTTCAGGACCGGGCAGACAAACTTCTATTTTTATTTCTCTGCTATCTCCAGGATTAAAATTCCCTAGACCAACACCATCAGGTGCTAAAGCAAACGCACTCATTGGACCTTGGTAAAATACATCATCCTTATAGGATATGGTTGCCATAATTTCTTCCAATAAATCTGGTTCTCCTATAAGAGATTCTTGCTCTCTATTAACCTTTAAATATAATTCAAAGGGAGAAGTATAGTTATTCTCTATGGTTATAGTCGCTTCTTTACAGTCGCCAGGGCTTAAATTGGATTCATCAAATAAATTGGTATCCCCAGGAGTGACAACCAAACCAAGATCATTCCCAACAACCTTCAAATCATCTGCAAATACGCTTATACTTGAAAGCGAGACCAGGAGTAAAGTTATTGTTAAGATAATACTAAGGTTTTTTATTTTATTTAATGCTTTCATATTCATACGCACCCTCCTTTATAAGGGATTTTTTGCTTGAAATAATGCAGTAGAGATGATGCTAAACTTTTCTTGTATGTGATATTATTCTTCTTCTTCTTCTTCTGCTGCTAATGGATCAAATTTCCATCCTTCAGTCGCTGGAGCACCATTGGTTGCTTGGATTGCTTCTGCTTGCAAATTTATTGTAAATGTTGCACCTTGATACTCATTGCCCATGCCTGGACCGTTAAAACAAATATTATTTTCTTCTAAGATAGGCTCTGTTGTTGTACCTGGTAATAATACCTCTGTATAGTAGAAACAATTATCACTTGGAACATATTCCCATTTATCGTTGACTTCAAATTCTACTATACCTATATTTGGCTCAAAACCTACGGACACATCAGCATCTTGGTCAAGTGTCAATACTGTTGATTCATGAACTCTTACCATCGCTTTCTTGGTTCCAGTGTTTGTTACAGTTACTTTTCTTTCGAAGCAATCTCCAGGGTTTACATCTACTTCATTAGCAAAATTATCTACTAATTCGATCTCAACTGTACCTGCTGTAAAATCATTAGCTACCTCTTCAGTTTCAGCTGTAAACCAAGCCATAGTTCCTCCTACTACTAATAATACTGCTAATAAAACTGCGGATCCAATCATAATATTACGCTTTTTCATTTTTAAATCCTCCTTGTTTTTTATAATTTTATTATTTTATATTTTTTGGCTAATTAAGCCATCATGTCCTTTTATTAAGGTTTTCAAGGTAATGGTATCCAGGCTTTTTCTGCTGTAAATGGAAGATTTTCAAGTCCCCAAACATCTTTCCAAGCTTCGTGTGTAATTTGGACCCCTTCTGCCACTACCTTGAGTGTGAAGGTTGCTCCTTCATACTCAGGGGGTAATTCTGTAAATGTCACACTTTCTAATAATGGACTTGTTGTATCATCCTTCTCTAGATAGTACTTAAAGTAGTAATGTCCATCATCCTGAAGCATCCAATCACTATTATCAGCTAAGTTTAACTCTACATTAGATACTGGTAAACTAGGAACACTCCACTCTGGAACCAATCTTACTCTCACATAGGTTTTCTTGGTGCCTAGACTTTGGACTTGCACATTTTTATTATAAGTTGTAGCTATAACATTTTCTAAATCTTCAAAGCCTTCTTCTACGACTTTTACTTGTACAGTGCCCATCTGAAATTCATTGGCTTCTTCAGCGGATGTATCTGTAAACCAAGCCATTGAAGCGCCGACTATTAACAGAGCTACTAATAAAATTGTGGATACTGCAATTATTTTTCGTTTCATATGCATCCATCCTTTTATTGCAAATTTGTACTTCTTTCCTCCTTTTTAAGGAACTTAGGTATTACCATCCACAATATGGATCCTGTGAGTAGGAGGATAATGCCTAGGGGTGTGCTTAAAAACCTTAAAATACTTCCAATATAGGGGACCATAAAAACCACTTTCCCTATTAACTTTTTTCCCTCTAAAGGGTTAGGATCTGATGTTTTATTGGCATCCCCTTGGGTGATAAAAGCTGTTCCATTGTTCTGAACTTCAACTACTCTATGGGTCACCCTTGTATTATTGTCATTTCCATAATAGGTGATTATGTCGCCCTTATTAATTTCCTGTGCTTGCTTTTCTTTTACAATAATCATGCTACTGATTGGTAAGGTGGGGGTCATACTCCCACTTTCTACAACATATAGCCTGTAACCAAGTATGGTAGGCTCTTTTCCGGTAAGCTTAGATTGGGCTGTTATAAATATGAGAATGACCATTAGAAGCATAAAGAGTGTAAAGATGATATTACTAATTATGCTATAAGCTTTATGGTTTTTCATTTCTTAAGCTCCTATCTAAGCCAACCAAGGACCAACTATGAAATCAACAATACTAGCAACTACATTCTGCACTGTTTTAATAACGACTCCAGCAAAGGTGTTTATTCTAGTATCGTCATCATAGAACCAACCATCATTATCTGGCTTATTGATTACTGTAGAAGAACCTTCTAAGCTTTCTGAAGTTAAGGTAATGTTGCTGTTAATAATTTCAACTAATTCATAGTTCATTGGAACTGTTTCCCTGACCTCATATTCACCTAAATAGAGATTTTCTAAAGTTACCTTTTCTTGATTTTTTAAACTTACAACATACTCAATTCCATCGGGACCATAGATAAAGATATCATATTCTTTATCTTCATCAACTGATTTGGAGTTATCTACTGTCTTAGTAATAGTGATTTTTCCTGGACGAAGATAGGTGTTTGTTAGCTCTAAGCCATCTCCTGTTTGTTCAAAGTCTGTAGGTACATCTTCTGTAAAGGTCTCTCCATCATATATTCCTTCTTTTACAAAGAATGTATATTCATTACCATTACTATCAGTCTGTTGAATGTTTTGAAAAGTTACATTGACAGAATCATCAGTTGTCGGCAATTTCTGAGGAGTCACCTCATCTGCAATTTCATCGACACCTAAGTATGTAGTTCTCCATAGTTGGAACCATAAATCGGGTCGTACATCTTCGCCGCCTATCCAAATCTTAGTTGCAGTAACATCCTCAATTGGAATGGTATAGTCGTTCACAACAACGAATGTGTAAGTTCTGGTCTCGTCATTATAGTCTTCTTCTTTTAATGTTGCTTCGTATCCCGGACCTGGGTTTTCTTCGATAACTTTGTAGGAATATCTTTTAAGTGTACCTGTATCCGCAAAGGCCAATTCTTCCCAAAAATAATCTGCGTAATAAGTTGTACCTTCTGGTGCATCTTCGACTGTATCATCTACTGGCAATGGATCAAGTGTTATTGTTCCTTCTTCGTCCGATGGAACCAGTTTCCAAATAGCTTCCTCTGATTCTGGATTATCTGTTGTACGGTAAAGTTCAAACACAACTGGTTCACTATTACCTCCAATCCAATACTTTGTTAGGTTCGCAGCTATTTTGGGAATTTGTACAGTGTACTCATCTTCAATATCATGACCACCACCTGTCCCTTTGATAAAAAAGTTATAGGTACCATCTTCTTCTATTACTGACATTGGAAATTGAAAAATAGTCCAATGTGAGTCTTTTGTATTACCCGTCAAATTCATTGTCGGACTATAGGAAGCTCCATCTACTATAATACTCGCTAATTTTAACTGTGATTCTGATGGATTATTTCCTATCTCTGGATAAACATACACTGGTTCGTATTGTTTATTTTCATTGCCTATCTTCATATACTCTAGTTTATGTGTCGAATTTACAGCTACATATATATATGAATCTGTTCCCACCCAAATTAGTTGAGCTTCCGTGTGTCCGTTTGTTGAAGTCCCATCCAATTCTGCGCTGAAATAATCTGGATGTGATGTAAACAAGGGAGGGTTATCCTCTGTCGCCATAATCCCAATATCACTTGCTGTTTCATCAGGCACTGCCAAAACGCTGGTATCCTCATCATTGATAGACATTGTTGATTTTTCTGGTTCTGCTAACTCAGTTTCTATCCCCTCAATCTGATTCATTGGAGTAATGCTTGCTGGTTTTTCCAGTTCCGGTTCTAACGCGATTTCTTCATCTTCACATTCTATTCCAGTTTCTTCTCCTAATTCTTCCTTTGGTTCTACCTCAGGTTCATCTTCTTCCTCAGGTTCTACCTCAGGTTCATCTTCACTTTCTTCTAATAGGGTTTCTTCTGCTTGGGTATCTATGACTTCCTTTTGTGAATTAGCATCTATTGTCTCTGCCATCGCTAGTGAGGATGCTACTAAAGAGAAGAGTAAAACAAATATCACGAACAAACTGAGTTTGCCCTTTTTTTCTTTCCATTTCATAAGAATTTCACCTCCTTTTTTATTCCTATATAAAGATCAATCTTTATCAGAACAATCCCCTCCATTCTTTATTACTAAATATAAATGCAAAAAACCGCCTGAAATTAATCTGGCGGCTTGACAGTCATCGTAACTTTCGTTACTTTAGACTCATAGCTTTGCGTCCTTATCTTTCAATAAGTTTGCCTTTTTCTCCTTAATAACAAAATTTTCATTATATTACATATATTACTAAATATAGTATGCTCTATTTTACAAGATATAAACCATTATTTACTATTTTTTAGATATTTTTTAAGTTATTTTATTGAATATGTTTTTCTTGGTAAAAAGATAAATCAATAAGAAAATTTGTGTAATTAATTTCTAGAAAAAGTTATATAAGTTTTATGGACTACTCTACACTAAAAAAACCCAATGATAAGAATCGATTGGGTCGGTTGCACCACTCGCTCCATAGGTTCAAGGTGCCCACTTAAAAGAACCTACTTCATTACTTCCCTTATAAAATTTTATGCTTGTCCTAATTGTATTATATAAAAAATGAAAAACTTGTCGAAATTTGTAAGTTATGTATAATTTTTTAAAAAACTTTTCGACATGTTATTCAATAAAAGATTCTTCATTTCATTCAGAATGGCAACCTCAAAAAAGGAATCCTTAGGTCTCTTTTGGTAAATTTATTTTATTATCCTAAAAATACTTTCATATCGTCTTCTACTGTTCCTATTGGTGCTATCCCAAAGTTTTCTACCAATACATTTGCTACATTTGGTGATAGGAATGCCGGTAGTGTTGGTCCTAGGTGGATGTTTTTCACTCCTAGATATAGTAGTGCCAATAGCACAATTACGGCTTTTTGCTCGTACCATGCAATATTATAGGAGATAGGTAATTCATTAATATCATTTAGTTCAAATACTTCCTTTAATTTAAGGGCTATTACTGCTAATGAATAGGAGTCATTACATTGTCCTGCATCAAGAACCCTTGGAATTCCTCCGATATCCCCTAGGTCTAGCTTGTTATATCTGTATTTCGCACAGCCTGCTGTTAGGATTACGGTGTCGGATGGTAGCTGTTTTGCAAATTCTGTGTAGTAGTCTCTGGATTTCATTCTTCCATCGCAGCCTGCCATTACGAAGAATTGTCTTATTGCTCCGGATTTTACTGCATCTACTACCTTATCTGCTAAGCCTAATACAGTATGGTGGGCAAATCCACCTACGATTTCTCCCTTTTCGATTTCTGTTGGGGCTGGGCATCTCTTTGCATGCTCTATTATTTGTGAGAAGTCCTTCTTGCCGTCTTTTTCTTCTTCTATATGGGTTAATCCTTCAAATCCTACATTGCTTGTGGTGTATACCTTATCCTTATAGGTATCCTTTGGTGGTACTAAGCAGTTTGTTGTCATTAAAATCGGTCCATTAAAGGATGCAAATTCCTTATCCTGCTTCCACCATGCATTTCCGTAGTTCCCTACAAAATGATCATATCTCTTAAATGCCGGATAGTAGTTTGCCGGTAGCATTTCCCCATGGGTATAAATATCTACTCCAGTTCCATCGGTTTGTTCTAATAGTTGCTCCATATCCTTTAGGTCATGACCACTTACTAAAATAGCAGGGTTATTTCTTACACCGATATTTACTGAAGTGATTTCTGGATTTCCATAGGTAGTGGTGTTAGCTTCATCTAACAGAGCCATTACATCTACACCGTATTTTCCTGTTTCTAAAGTAAGTGCCACTAAATCATCCACTGTTAGGCTGTCATCTAGGGTTGCTGCCAATGCTTTTTCCATAAAGGCAAAGATTTCATCCTTTTTAAATCCTAGGTTTTCCGCATGGGCTGCATAGGCTGCCATTCCCTTTAATCCATAGACAATTAATTCCCTTAGGGAACGGATATCTTCATTTTCAGTGGATAATACTCCCACCATAGGTGCTTTTCTTTCAAATTCCTCTAGGCTATCCCCTGTCCATAGGGCTGCATCATGCTTAATTTCTTCTGCATTTCCTCCTGCTTTAATTAATTGTTCCTTTACTTCTTCCCTTAGTTTTAATCCCTTTCTTACTCTTCCTACAAATACATTCTTATTAAAGTTTGCATTTGTAATAGTAGCAAATAGTCCATTCATAATAAATTCATCTGCTTCTTTATTTACTACCCCAAGCTTTCTTGCTTCTACAGAGTATAGGGAAATACCCTTCATAACATAAATTAATAAGTCCTGTAGGTTTGCTACCTCATCTGGTTTCCCGCACACTCCTCTTACTGTACAACCTGTACCTTTGGATGCTTCTTGACATTGAAAACAAAACATACTCATTTAAAAATCCCTCCATCTTTATGTTTATTTTTATAATTACAGTCCTTTGACTTTCTGAAGTAATCGTATCAGTTTAGCAGGGATAATTCCGTGATAGGAGTTACGAAAAATAATTTAGTTCACTTTCTTTTTCTTTCTTTTATCATATATTAATATAGCAATCATTGCTGATAGAATTACTATAATAATATATAAAGCTCCTGTTTCTTTTAATTGTATAAAACTATATTTAATCAATTGTTCCTTTGTAATTGCACTGCCGCTATCTTCTGCTGGTTCAAATTTTACGACATTTACATCATTAATGTTGTTAAAGCTTATGTCAAAGCCTGAGCCCTTTACGGTATCTTCTCCTACATCATAATAATCAAACAATGCAGATTTCATAATTGTCAGTTGATTAAGACCTCTACCACCATCTATATAAATTGTGCCATTTTCATATCTTGTAAGTCTTCCATCAGATAATATTTCTATAAATGCTTTAAGCATAAAGGCTTCATTCCCATTACCACCGATAATTCTTAATGGAGATCTTGTTGAATAGATGGTAAATAGATTATTTCCTCCTGATGTTTCTATACTTAAATTATAACTTGTACCCCTTGTCAGCCAGCCCTCTGTGGTTTTGGTGCCATTGGTTGCTGAAGTTTTTACAAGCTTTCCAATATAGAATTTATCATTTCCATTTCCTGTTTTTATATTCATGCTAGATGGGGTGTCATATAGATCAAATCTATTATTACCACCAAGATTTTGTAAGAATGTTTCATCTACTCTATCAAGGTAAATAGTAGTTAAACCCTTTCCTGAATTTATAGTAATTCGATCCCTATAAATTTCTAGATTTTCATCTTTATTTGTTGTATTGATATTTGCTTTACCACTACCTATAATCTTAAAGGTATTTTGATTTCTACTATCATTTAACTTAATGTTATATTCATCCTGTGAGCCATTGCCTTGAATTACAATCTCCCTAGTAGCTCCCCCTATAGTATTTTTCATATCCAGGGATATATTATCTTTTCCTTTGCCTCCTTGAATGTTAATGCTTCCTCCAAGGGAATTCACTAGTATATCTATTTTGCTTCCACTATCAATAGAATGAATTTCTATATTACCCATAGTTTCTATAGCAATTATTTTTAAAGTAGCTCCACCAGATATATAGACATTTTCTGTTATTATATTTCCTGCAATATCTATAAGGGTTTTCTCATTATTGGGATTATTTTTTCCGCAATTAATATTAATAATTTTCCCACTAACATTTGATCCAGATTTAATAATAATCTTATCTCCTGCAGAAATATTTATAGTACTGGTTTTGCTTTCAACCGTAGCGCCAGAGTCTATAATTAAACTATCCTCCATTGTTGTGGAGTGTCCTGCATTTAAATTAAGCTTTCCGCCGGAAATCATATTTTCTAAGATTTGAATAGGACTTTTTGCTGTAATATCAATAATCCCTGCAGCTTGTATCCCTTGATAACTATTATCTACACTTCCTATAATTAGCTTTCCAGTATTAGTTATCCTAACATCCTTTGTGCTCTTTCCTTCAATATAATTAACCTTTGAATTAATTCTTACATTTCTAGCTTCAAATATAAGTTTGTTTGCTGTAATACCCTTTCCTTCTAAACTTCCACTTATAAATAGATAAACATTATTAGGTGCTTTAATATGGTTAATAGTAATATTTTTTGTATTCCTTAAATAAATGGAATTTGAAGCCGTAACTCCAGTAAAGCTATTTACATTTGTAATTAAAGGATTTGTTTTGCTCTGTCCAATCCCCTTATTCACAATTAACCTTAAGTCTTTTCCAGTTATTGCTGTTCCATCCACTCCTCTAACACTTTCAGCTTGGACTTCTATTGTCTTGCCTTCTATAGATATGATATTTAAGTCTTTAGAATTCTTTAGGTAAACATCTTTTCCGGCATTTATAATTACACTATTTATTGTTGTTAATAATGGGTCTTCTAGGCTTCCTATGGAACCTAGTGCTTTTATTTCTAAGGTATCTCCTATGATGTTATTGCCCATTATGTTTGTTGCTTCTATGAAAATATAATCTCCTGCATTGATTTCTTCTATGTTGATAATTCCATTTGAAGTTAAAGTTATGTTTTCTACTGCAGTCATCTCTTTAACATTAATACTTTCTTTTGCAGATATCGTTATATTTACTCCTGTAGTCATTTCTTCGATAATTATATTTTCATCTGAGGTTAAAGTTATGTTGTTTACTGCATTCATCTTTTCTATATTTATGCCTTGATCTGTAGCTAAGGTTATATTGTCTCCTGCATTTGCGATTATTCGTTCAACTCTTATATTTAGAGGATTTTCTATTGTCCCTATGCTATCTTCTGCCTTTAGTATTAGCTGATTAGCCTTTATATGCAAGTTATCCTCTATACCTATGATACTCTTTACTGCCTTTAAATTTACTATATCTTTAGCTTCAATATAGTCAATTCGTAAATCTCCTGCTATCTCAGAAACATAGATGCTACCTCCTGATAATAATCCTATATATCCATTATCTAAGGTTATTATATTGATAAACTTATCACTTTGTCCTATGCTTCCTACAGCGTTTATTCGTATTGTCTTTCCTTTTATTATTGCTGCATCTTGACTTTCATTTATATTTAAGACATCTCCTGAGGCTTCTAGGTAAACATCCTTAGCTGCTATTATCTCTTTAATTCGTAAATCTCCTTGATATTCTGTTAGGTATATGCTACCTAATGCTTTAGCAAATACACTGCCTTCACCTTCAACATCAATGATTAGATATTTCTCTTGCTCTCCTATATCTGTAAATCCTTGTAGGATAATTTCATGAGCTGCTATATTTGCATAATCATCTTCCGTAGAATCTACATTAAGTAGTTTTCCTGATCCTTCTAAGACTATCTTATTACCTGCTTTAACTTTATCTACTCTTAGATCTCCTTCTGTCTCTCTTATATAGATATCTTCTTTGGCTATTGCATTTATGCTGCCTGAATTTATGGTATCTATGGTGATAAATTTATCTAATGTTCCAATGGAACCCTTTAGTGCAGTTAAAGTGATATTTTCTCCTGTAATTATACTTCCATCTAATTCTTCAGCCACGAGTATATTATTATCTGCTAATAGGTATATATTCCCTAAGGTGTTAACTTGTCTTAGAACCATATCTCCATTTACTTCTTTTAAATAAATATCCTCAAGAGCCTCTATTATAATGCTTCCGTCAGAGTCTAACCTTATATATCCTTCATGGGATCCAATACTTGATGTTAATGAGACTATCTTTATATTCTTTCCTATAATACCTAAGCTTCCCTCTCCAAGTGTGCTTATAAGCCTACCATCCACAACTTCAAGCATCACATCTCCAGTTTCACTTATAATACTTCCTATTGTAAAGTTTCCAGATATTTCACGAATATATATTCCCTTGTGAGCTATAATATTTAAAACTCCAGTTTCTATTGTATCAATTTCTATATAACTGTCTTCTTCTCCCACAGATCCTTCTCTGGAAATAATTGTAATATTATTGCCACTAATCTGGATGGAATCATATCCTTCTCCTTCCATATTTTGGATACTTCCACATGAATTGATTACAACATCTTCACCTGCCTTTATGCTTGTACTTATCATACCCTTAGTAGTTTCTAAATAGATATCTTTTCCTACTACATTAACTCTCTCCGCATCTTTTTCATTATAGCTTTTTAAGTCCATAAAAGCACTTAGGTTAATGTCCCCTGTTTGGGATTTTATTTGTCCAATGATAAGGCTATCCCTTATTTCTCTAATATAGATATCGCCTTGTGCATATATATTAATTTCATAGATCTTTTCTGTTTCAATACTAGATGTTGTTATCCAGCCTTCATAATCCTCATCTAGATAGGTAGGATTGTCATTTTTATCTTCACCTATTTGTCCGTTAATGGCTGTAATTATTACAGTATTTGCATTTATATTAGCAATGCCTTTTTGCATATCCTCCTGGGTCAATGTGGTATAAATATCACCGGGTAATGTTAGATAGAATTCTTCTCCTTTAACAATTATAATGCCTAGCCCTAAATTACCTGTTTTCTCTTCTAAGTAAACATTTCCTTTAGCTCTTATATCAATTCTAGTATTATCAAGTAATTCAGTATATATAGGTAGTATGATGTTTTCTATCCTTTGGCCAATACTTCCATTTGCTTCAAGGTACAAGGTGGAGGCTATAATATTTATACCTTCTTCATCATTTAATCCATTTAATATGGAACCCTCCGCCTTAATTTCTACCGATCCACTACCTGCATCAATAAGGTCAAGTATAATATCTTCATCCAATCCATGGATATAAATTCCCTTATCTATTGTCTTTGCATTTAGATGTCCTTTATTTAATGTTTTAATAGTAAGATAGCTATCTTGTAAACCTATAGATCCTAATTCTGATTGTAGTGTTATATTACTAGCTATAATATTTATCCTTGCTATATTTCCATTTAGAATAGAACCATTTGAAATAATATATACATCTTTTTCAGTTTCAATGGATGAAATATTTACATCTCCATTTATCTCTCTTATATAAATTTCTTCTCCTGCTTTAGCTGTCAGCTTTCCGCCTTCAATCATATCAAGCATTAAATATTTTTCTTCAATTCCAATGCCCTTAAATACATCCAGTTTAATATCCTTACCATATAGGTTTGCACCAGCATTATTCTTTATATTGTAAATGCCACCCAAATCAGCTTTTAATTCAATATCTGCTCCACTTCTAATAGTGTCAATAGAGATATTCCCATTGCTTGCCATAATTGTTACATTTCCCTGAGCGTCGATTAATTCAATTCTAATATCGCAACCAGATGCAATTACCATTTCACCAGTTAGTATGGCTTCCTTTAATACTAGACTATCTACTTCTTCAATATATACATTATTAGCTTCTACAAAGAATTCACCATCTTGTTCTGTATCTACTAGCACTGAATTTTGTTTTGTACCTAAATCCTTTCCTTGCATTTTAATGGTAATATTAGCTGCTTTAATATTTATACCTTCTACTAAACCATTTACTATATGGGTTTCAGAGCTTAGTAGTAAATTCCCATTATTAACAATAATCTTACCTAATTGCAATGTAGAATTTTTACTTATTATATAGACATCATTTTCTGATTCTATATTTAGTAAGCCATTTATTGTTGTAATTGGGATTAACTGCTCTATGGTGCCTATGTTGGAAGCTCTTAGATTAATATGGTTGCCTTTAAGGTTTACTCCGTTATCCGTTCTCCCATTTACAATGCTTCCATTAGCTATAAGGGTTATATTCCCATTTTCACTCAATACATTGATTAGGTTTATATTACCTTCATTATCCTCTATAAAGATATCATTATTAGCACTTATGGATAATTCTCCATCGCCAAGTCCCAGCACTATGCTTTGGGTACTGCTTCCAATACCTCCACCTGCTGTTAGGGTAATAGTCAATGCAGTAATTACTTCTTCATTTATAGCACCTATAATATTTCCATTTACGGATGTAATGTCTGCATAGGTATTTGCTGTAATATTTGTTATTATGATATCTCCACTAGATATCAGGTCTATAGATCCCTTTTCACTATTGATATTACCTATATAAGCAGCTCTTTCTATTTGTTTTAGATAGATATCATCCTTGGCACTTACATATATGCCCCCTGTTCCTATATTGATAACAATATAGTCATTACTTGCCCCTATTCCATGTCCATCTTCACTTATATTTAATGTAAGCTTACCTGCAATTATATTTGCCCCGGAATCCTCTCGGGCATTTATTACTTTATATTTTGACTTAATAACTACTTCACCTAATGTTTCAATCTTCTTAATATATAGTGGATCTGTAAAATTTAATATTGTTATAGGATATGCTCCATTAGCTGTTATACTCAATCCTCCAATACCTGTATTAATCGAAATTGGATTAGTAGTACTTCCCATACCTCCATTATTTAGTATGAACACTAATTCCTTACCGGAAATATCCACTCTGTCAGCAATTCCCTTATCGGTAGTAATTTCCCCTGCTTTTATGTTTACCATTGTAGAAGCTGTATTCCCAATAATACTTCCATTCCCATTTAATGAAAGATTGCCATCTATGTTTAAACCTATAGATGTGCCTTCTGTAGAAATTCTTCCTGTTATAATTACATTAGTTCCATTATAGGTAATAACATTAATTGAATCTTCACCTATTATATCTCCTTGGAAATATAGATTAGTATTAGTGTTTTCAGTCCCATATCCTGTAATTATAATATCCTTGCCAGAAGCATCTTGAATATAGTAGATGCCATTAATATAAACTACATCTATTCTTACCCCTTCTATGGTAATAGTTTCGTCAAACTCTGCTGTAACTTCCTTTTTTGTTTCCTTAATCAAGTAATATTTTCCTTTGTCTTTATCATAGCCTATCCCTTGATATACATCAGTATCGTATGTATATTCTGATCCATCTTCAATGTATCTGTAACCCGATTCTGGTAAGTCACTTATTAAGTAATATGTCAGTACTTCATCTTTGGTCTCAGAGACTATATGATATCCATCTGCTACCTCATATTCTCTTGTGTATTCTTCATCTAAATAGTACTTCTCTATATAGGTATTATTTTCCTCATCATATTCATATCTTACATATAATTGTTCTTCAATTAGTATCTTTGTATATTCTGTATAGGATTCAATATCTTCATTGATATCCTCCTGTTCATAAACAATTTCAATATATGTGTAAGTAGAGGTTATATTGTCAGAAGTGCTTTCCGCAACGATTAAAGCCGCTTCTGAGAATGTAACACTTAGTGTATTGCCTGCTTTAATATTTATTATCTTAGCTCCATCAAGCATTTGGATTGATTCTATATCTATTGTTCCATCTGTATTATTTATATATTTTCTAAGCCCAATGGTTACATATACATCTCCTGTGGCTAATATATTAACCTCTGGATTTATATCGACTTCATCGTTAGTAGTAATATATGAAGAGATTTTAAATCTATCTGTATTGGTACCTACATTTTTAGCTCCTGTAATGTTAATTTTATTGACTTCTAATTGACCATCTGATGTCATATAGATATTTCCGCCATACATAGAAATGTCTAAAATTACAGAATATCCAGTGATTATTCCAGCAAAGGTAACATCTGTATTATTAATACTAATAATGCTAATTAACGGAGCTTCTGTGACATCTGTTACATCATGCATAACTAAATCATTTACTGAACAGCTAATTTGATAATTAGAAGCATTGGGATTATCATTTGTTGTTATACTTAGATCCTTAATGACAAGATCATAGGTTGAATTATTTATTATTGCTAATTGTGATAAAATAGAATTGCTGTGTACAGTAACATTTCCTGAAACCCTACCAAAATATGAGCTTATCATCAAACTGCCAGCTGATGCAGATTCAAATGAATTAATAGTAATCACTTTATTCGTATCATCTTTTACATAATCAATACCCTCGGCACTAGATATATCACCATTTTCATCAATGACTATATTTACTGGAACATTGGAACCATAATATATATGTCCATTCAGGGTTACATTATTCTCACTTAAATAACTGCCATCTACAACTGCCTCTACTTCACTATTTAATACAACTTCCACAATTATATCTACTAAGACTGTTACAGTCTTAACTACAGTTTTTACAACCCATTTTACAATTTTATTTACTGGCCAAGGCATCCATTTTGTGACCTTTTCCGTTACCTCCTCTACTACCTCTACTACTTTTTCTATGGTTTTGGTTACATACTCAACCACTGTGTCTGCTTTATATGTTGCTTCCTTAGTATATGCAACTTGTGACTCCCGCGGTGAGGTTGCAATTATCTCAATATTTCTTCCCCTTAAGGATGATCCATCATTTAGAATTTCTATTGTGCCATAAATATTTGCATCATTTTTACAGGTAGATATTACCGAACCAGTGGCACCTGCTGTATATCCATAGCTTTTTGTAATCAATGTAATATCATTTACCGTACCATATATTCCTAAATTATTACTGGCATCCAATGTAACTAAGGTTCCCTTTACCTTTCCCTTAGCATCTGTACTAATGATAGCCGAAGGTTTTGACTGGGTATTAATAATTGATCCTGTCTCTGAGTATGCATCAGCATAAACATATATTTCATTTACTTCTCCATGGATAGTAACATTTACACCCTTAATCTTTGTACCAGAACCAAGTGTTACAATACCGTTAATTTCACTTGTGGCTAAAGATTGGGTAGCAATAATACTTACTCCATCTATAGTAAATTTGATTTTACTTTTTATTAATGATCTTAAATTCCCGGTTGCAATAAGCGTAACATCATCTGATGCAACATCATCTAATGCTGAAATGATCTCTACATTCTCTCCTGTAATAATCTTCGAATTTGCTATGGTATCTAATCTGGATAATACACTTGTACCGGCAGCCAAACCTCCTGCACCACCAATAGCTTGTGAAACAGGTGTGGTATTATCAATAATAGCTGTGTCTGTACTTATATAAATATATCCACCTGCTAAAATACCTACATTATCAGATATATTTATAGTTACACCATCTATAATTTCCTGTTCAGCTGTTGCAACACCTTTTGCAAGAATACCTCCTGCGATAGCAGTTGCATACGCCTTATAATACTTATCTGTTATGGCTTGGATATTTATATCTCCCAAAGCTGTTAGAACTGCAGATGATTCAATATCAATAGCTGTTGTAATTGTAATTTTTGAAGTAGTACTAACATCATTAACAGTTCCAAGAGCTGCTGCTGATGCGCTTCCATAGGTATCCTTCCAAATATAATTACTTGCTAAAACAGTAATATCTTCAAATGCATCTAATGTTATTTTGCTACCAATGGTAATCTTAGAAGTATTGTTTATTATAGCATCAGCCTCTGTCCAACCCCCTGCTACAAAACCAGCTATTGCACATCCTGTTGCCCTCACATTTATTGTGCTATCGTTATGGGAGATTATAATAATGCTTCCATTTGTAGACTTTAAATCATGCCCTTCTCCATTAACTTTCGCATTGACTTTTACCTCTTCTGTAACCTTTGCTGTTTGTGCAGCTCCTGCAGCCAATAATCCTCCAGATGTTCCCTTAGCTATTGCTGTTAAAATATCTTCATTTACCGCACGGATTGCAATATCTCCTGAGGTAGTTATATTAGAATCCTCTATATATGCATCTACCTCTAGAGAATTAGTAATGGTAACAAAGACTGCTCCGATAGAGGCCACAACTGCACCAGATAAACCTTGACCTTGTGCATTTAAATTTTCATACCCCATAGCGGTTACAGATACATCTCCACTAGAACATATACTTGTTTGTCCTGAAATATAAGCCTTTACTGAACCATTATGAATAATATTTACTACCGCACCACTGCCTGTTACTCCTCCGGCTGATGCAGCAATTACATTTGTGCTTATATCTGCTCTGGAATTTGCTAGTATTGTAAATGTTCCTACTTTTGTTATCTTTACACCCTCTGCATATGCCTTTACATCAGCCGTAATGTTCACTTCAGAAACACTGACTCCAGCAGCTTCTACACCAACTGCTGCTCCATACGCATTTGAATTAACTTCTATATTTAAATCTGCTTTAATATCTATATTATTTGCATTTGTAATACTTGTACCATTTGCCATATAAGCCCAAACATTACCTGAAATATTAGCTTTGGTTACTGCAGCTCCTAAACTAATTGCCCCGCCAGTTCCTGCTATGGTCTGCATTCTAAGTATTTCAATATTATTCTCTGCTATAATAGATAGGTCTCCTGCTGAATTTATATCACCATCTGCTCGGCTTTCTGTTGTCCCATTTAAGGTTGCTATTATTACCGCTCCGCCAACTGCAACTCCTCCACCAGATACTGATCCTGCATCTGCTGTTATATTTGTTGTTTCCTTTGCTTCTATTGTTATATCCCCTGAGGTTGCTACCGTAGTTCCCCCATTACCCATAAAGGCTGTTGTCTTATCTGCTATATTGTCGCCAGTAAAGAAGCCTGCTAAAGGAATGGATACATCAGCTATTTGTTCGTTTACTTGATTTATATATTCCTGATTATTTTCATTACTACTATCCATATGGATTTTTGAATTATTTAAGGCACCTGTTATATCTGCTTGTGATTGTTCTATGGTGTTAGATTCTTCTCCTTGAAGTGCTGTGCTGGTATCTTCATCATCGGTGGCTTTTCCTATAGATATTACAATAACACTTCCACTTACCGCTCCTAATCCACCACTTAACATAGCGGCGCCTGTTTCAATTCCCCTATCCGTTTCTGCAATAATATTTATATAACCTGCTTCTATATTCCCGTTGTTACCTACTCCTGCTGTTACTGTATTTCTATAAAGGATTGTAACCACAGAACCGCCTGCTCCGGCTGCACCTCCAATGGCTGCGCCCCCTGCCAGTCCATTAATATTACTATGGTCTTTCCCATGAATTTTTAATTCTTCTCCAGCTGCTACTTCTACACTATTTCCTATTAACGCCTGAGTAGTAATATTTAATACTAATACAACCACCGATCCTGAAGCCGAAACCACCGCTGATCCTGCGGCACCTGCTGCTGTCATTTCAATATTCTCATATGAGTTAGCCACTAGTTTTATATTTTTGCCTGCATTAAGGATTGCAGAATCATTTATTTTTGCTATTGTATCTGCTGTCAATGTCACAGTAATGGATGCACCACCTACTGCTACTGCACCTCCTGCAATACTTCCTGCCTTTACATCAATCCCCTGGTTTGCATAGGAGGAAATGTTTATATCATCTCCTGCTGTTATTTCGGTACTAGCTCCTATTTTAGCAGTTGTATGATCTGTTATACTTATGACTGCTACCGAGCCTGAAACTCCAACAATGGCTCCTCCTAAGGAAGCAACAACAATATCTATTGTATTTTCAGTTCTAGCAATTAATACAATGTCTTCTTTTGCATAAATCTTTGCATAATTTGAAATTTCAGCTATAGTTGTCTTGTCCTGTATCACTACTACTACTCCTGCTCCAATACCTGCGTACGCAGAGGCTGCAGCACCACCGTCTATTACATCAACACTGGATTCACTTACTGCTACTACACGCACCGTTTGTTGTTGATGAGTTTGTCGGTCTCCCTGATTAATACTTGCGTAGCTTTGAATTTTTGCCGTAGTCTCTGCCTTAGTAATGGTGGTTGCTACCGCACCTGCTACTGCAGCAGCACCACTGCCAGATACACAATATATTTGCTGTTCTATATCCGATATATTATAGGCTCCAATAAGTAGCCCATAATAATTTGCCTTTTCCTTACCCTTTTCACCTGTATAAGTTAATACTGCATATTGCCCATAGGCATTTAAATCTGCATATCTTCCTGCTTCAGCATTAACCTTATTTGTAGATGTTATAACACTACTTCCTGCTGCAACTGCAACTACTCCTGAACCATTTGCAGAACCAGCAATGATACTAATATTTTGACTATCTTCAGCCATAATGGCAATACTTCCATCAGAATCCGCTGTAGCGTAATTTTCTGAGGTTCCGTTTTCTGTCCCAATACTGGAAATAACTTCATTATTAAATACAATCACCGATGAAGAACCATTAATAGCGGTTGTTCCAGAACCACTAGCACCCGCTACAATAACATCAATATCTTCAACACTATTGGCATAAACAATAATGTTTTTCTCAGAGATAATTAAGGTTCCATTTGAGATAATAGCCTTTACCTTTTTTGTAAAGGATAGAGTATCTGATGATACTCCAATAGCAACTGCTCCCGCTCCTCCTATTGTTCCTACACGATTTTTTATATCGGTCTTATCAATAGCAATTACCATTATATTGCCAAGACTTTCTAAAACTGCACCTTCTTTGATTACAGCTTCTGTAGATTGGTTGAATACTACTACATTTACGGAACCATTTATAGTCACATTACTTGATAGTCCTCCACTAGCTACTATAACCATTATGTTTTCTAAGGCATCTGCTTTAATACTAATCTTGGAGGCATTTATCCTTGCTCTAGCTCCAATATAAGCTTTGGTAGTTCCTTCAAATGTTACTATGCTTGATGAAATTCCCATAGCTGCACTGCCTGTGGAACCACTTAAGCCACCTGCTATTATTAATAAATCAACATGATCCCTTGCTAATATATTAATATTACCTGCCCTTACACTATCAAAGTTCACCTTTACATCTTCATCTATATAAGCTTGGACATCATTACTTATTAAATCTACTGCTACAGATCCCTCTCCAGAGGTCCCACTACTAATAGCAACGCCTACAACAAATGAAATGATATTTTCATTAGAAGTTGCTTGAATATCTATATCACCTAAACAATGTATAATCGTGCCATTACCAATATAGGCATGTACAGTTTTATCTAGGGTGTTGGTATCATTTACTGCACCTATACTAACTTTACCCCCAAAGCTTCCACTAATAGCTCCTGCAATTCCTATGATATCGGTGACACTATCTGCTATAATTGATATTTCACCTGCGGTTATTTTCGTATTTGCCCCAATATAAGCCTTTACCTTTGAATCTATTACCTTAATTGTTGGTCCTACACTTATTGAGCTTCCTTGTGAGGCAGCACCATTTACAGATACGGTTAATATTGATTCTTTTGTTTTTCCTGCTATAGTAAGTACATTAGAGTTTATATTTAAATCTACTCCTTCTCCTATAAAAGCTTCTGTATTATTTGATAATGTTAGGAATAAACAAGAAACTCCAACGCCAGCCTTAGTGCCATAAGAAACTCCTCCTAATATACTTCTAATGTCTGTTGTATTTTCTGCACTAATTGTTAGATTTCCACTTCCTTGTATTGTCTTATGGGAATTGTTTTCATCTATATATGCTTTAACATTATTATCGCTAAGAATCACATTTACAATTCCTGCTACTCCAGCTTTATCTGCCTTTGAAGCACCTACAGCAATTGTCCAGAAATTTTGAGTGGCATTTGCTGATATTAAAATGTCCTTATTAAAATTATTAATTTCTACATTTTTTCCTATATAGGAAAGAATGTTATCATTATTATCGAAGACTACTGCTGTTAAGCCTACAGAGTTATCTCCTCCAGAAGCTGTGGAACCACCTATTGCCATAGCATTAATCTCTGAAGATGCCATAACTTCTATAGAATTATCCTCTAATGATGACCCACCATCTATTATTCTAATAGATACATTATCTCCTATATATGCATTTGTAATATTTTTAAAGAAAAGTAGTGCGAAGGAACCCGCTCCTGCAAAGGTGGCATCTTGACTGCCAAGTGCACCCCCAACAGCTTCCACATAATAGTTGCTTGAGGTAATATAATTTAAATACAACTCAAGATCCATATCATTTAAACCATCTACAATAGATTGTATGGTTTCTGCATTTACTACTACATTTTTAGATTCTTCTGAACCCTCTTGGGAAACATCATCTTGGAAATCATCAACATTTGGGAAAATTTCTTTTAATTCATCTAATATTGATTGATAATCACTTTTTACACTTTCCTTAATTGCTTGTATGCTAAGAGCCTTTACTTCAATAGTAGAGCCTTCACCTATATAAGCTGAAATCTCACTATTTGAATAAAGGATTGCAAATGCTGCTCCAACTCCTGTAGCTCCGCTAGTAGTCCCCCATGCTCGTATTGCCAATCTGGCTTTTTCATTTGCTTTTATTGTCAATTTACCTAGGGTACTAATAATCTCTACATTATCTAGTATATACGCCTTTGTTTTAGAATTTGATACAAATACTGCCACAGCTCCTGCTGCCCCAAAGTTTCCATCTGTACCTGACTTTGAACCTGCAATGGCTTGAACAGATATTTCTCCTTTATGTTCTTCACCTACATTATTCTGAGTGTTTGCTTGAACAATAATATCACCTTTAATATCTTTAGCAGTACCAAGGCTAGCTTTATTTTCTGAATTATTGATTGCAACTCCAACGGCTACTGAAATTGCCTTATCATTGCTTACCGTTTCACCTGTAGCATAGGTTTTTATGAAATTTGTATTATTAGATAATACTTCAATACTATTTGCATTTAAAATAATACCTTCTATAGATGCCGTAACATTATGCTCTATTTTATTTATAGCAATAGCTGCTGCTATGCTAATATTTGAACCATCAGACACTTCCCCATTACCTTGATCAACATTTTTAGTTTGAGTAGCAGCTTTTATATCAGAGTCATTTAATATCTCTAAGGATTTAGCAGAGGATGCATCCTTATCTGAATATTCATCAACCTCTACCCCATTTGAAGATGCATATGCAATAACTATATCCTCTGTAATAGCATCTGCTGTAATTAATGCATTGCCACCTACACTGGCATTACCTAATAATTGAGCTATAACATTATCATTTACTATACTTATTGCAACCGTTGCACCTATTGATGCATTAGTTGCATTTGTATTTGATTTGGTCTCGGTTTGGATAATACTACTTATATCTGCATCTATAATAAGGTTCCCATCAGTAGTTATATTTGTAGTTCCATCATTAGATGCACCAATAATGGCTTCCACATTTATATCTACTAAGGTAATGGCTACTGCTGCATCTAAAGCTGTTTTGTTGGGCTGAGTCTCCCCATCTTCCTCTTCTTCTTGGGATTCTTCTCCAGCTTCTGCTATAGTAGTAACATTATTTTCAAGATTTGCTCCAATTCTAATATGTCCACCTGCATTTAATATAGAGCCTGTAGTAGTTTTCGCCCTTGCATTAGTTTTAATAGTAGTCATTGCAAAGGACGCGCCAATTCCCACACCTCCACCTGTTGAGGTGCTCTTTCTTTTTTTATTGGACTTTCCTGCAATAGTTTTAACGGATTCAGCTGTTGCAGCTACTTCTACCACTTGTACTGTAAATACATCTACATCAATATTTCCATCTGCATATAATTCTCCATCTATAATAGCTTCATAGCTAGTATCTATCATAGCTAGTGCAACAGAACCGGCAAGACTTAAATTGGATCCACCTGCTCCGGATTGTGCTGCCACACCAAAATTATTTTCCTCATTTTCCTCTGTAACTATATTTCCATCTTCATCTAAGACTTCATTTCCATCTTCATCTATTACAGCTTCTTCCACTGCTGCCATATCTGACTTTACTATAATATTTCCATTAGCGTGGATTATTGAACCTGATCCAATAATAGCTTTATTTATGCTTTTAACATCTAGTATCCCAGCTGCTGCACCTATTCCAACCTTTGAGTTTGTATCACTTCCATCGTCTGCTGTGGCTGATGCGTTTGCATTAGCAATGGCATCCTTATTTGTAGAAGTGGTTACATTAAGGTCACCGGTGTAGATTATAACTGGAATACTTAAAGAGCCAATCTCCGCTATGGTATTGCTATTATATATATTTAATGCCAAACTTGCTGCAAAGGTTAAAGTACCTTCTGTGGTCTCAGCTTTCTTTTCACTTGCTGTATCTGTTGTATCTTTCTCAGAAAGTCCTTCTGAGCTTCTATTAGAATTAATACTTCCCATTGCCTTGTTTATAATATCGGTTATGGATCCCTTCTTTTCTTCCTCTTCAGTACCTTCATCCTCATCTTCTACATCCTCTTGCCCACCATTTTTTCCTGCATAGGATGAGACTTCGTGGTAGCCTATTCCTATGGCATTTACCATAATTGATTGTGCTGGACTATTCTTTGATCCAATACTTCTTTCAAGTTTGGCTAATTCTGATGTATCAATAAGTCCTATAGCTACTGCTGCACCTATAGCAACATTTTCTCCGCCAGCCTCAGCATTTCCTTCGGTTTGAGAATTACGGATGCCCGACGCCTCTATCACTATATCTCCACTAACTAAGATTGCTTGTGCAAATTCTTTAATACTTGCTTCTACATTATTATTAACCATATTTAATGCCAAAACAGGCACGATACAAATGCCTCCATCTGCTCCTGCAATAGCTATGGTAACATTGCTACCTTTGCTAGAAGAACTTACCTGTAAATCATTTACTATTCCATTTATTGTTACTTCACCAATATATGCAATGACTTCATTATCAAAGATAGAAATGGCAATTCCAGATCCAATTCCTGTACTACTTCCTGCTTCATCTTGTGAACTGGCATCTGCTATTGTTTCTGTAGAAGAATAATCCACTGCTTGTACCTTTATGTTAGAAGGTATTGAAGCGGCATCAATAATTGTAATTATAGTCCCATCATTAATATATGCCTTTGTGCTGCCATCAAAGATATTTATAGCTATTGCACCGCCAATTCCAAAGTTGGATTTATTGTATCCTGCCTTGGCATTGACTATAAGCTCATTGTTTAAGGGTTCTTCTTCTCCTTCTTTATCCATATTTCCAGTAAGTGCCTGTATGGTTAATCCACCTGCTTTAATATTTCCATTACTTCCTATGTAAGCTAAGTTTTTATAGGAGACATTACCTATGGCAACTCCAACCCCTAAGCCAAACTTGGTACTCCCTGTTTCTTCTTCCTCGTCTCCACTTGCCTTTACAGCAGATGCATCTGCTATAACAATGTGATGAGATACCGCCTCTGCACTTATGGATAATAACCCCGAGATATTTATTAAACCAGTTGTATCTATATATGCACTATTATTTGAATCTGCTACTATCAGTCCAACTGAACCAACTATCTGTATTGCTGCAGCATCTCCATTGGTTTCTTCTTCATCGCCAACTGTTCCTTCTCCGTCTGTTCCGTCTGATGAGTTTTCATCTAGTCCATTAGCTGAGTCGTTAAAATTATTTTCTATAGTATTTAACTCTTCATCTCTAATTAAATTTTCTTGATTATTTTCTTCATCTGTTTTTGCTGGATTTTTAAAGCTTGCTAGTATATTTAATAGATCTTTAAAGGTATAGCCCTCTTCTTCTGTTTCGCCTTCATCAACACTATCATCACCGGATGTTTCTGCAATTGTTTGGGTTTTACTAATCTCTTTGGAAGAGATTTCTAGGTTTCCGCCATTTTTAACGGATGCTTCTCCCTTTATTGATGCCTCTGTCTTTTGATTTGCAATTGTAACTGATACATAAGCACCATTTGAAGTCTCATCATTACCACATGCTAGGTTAGATGTATCTACTATATTTTCTGCTGTAATATAAATATCCTTCCCGGCATCTAAAACACTTGTATCCATAACCGATGCTTCTATATCACTTGATAAAACCATTACACCTAGGGATAATGGTAAAGATAACCTGGTGGATGCATCACCATTTGCTATTATAGATCCTTGGGAGATTAAACTTATATTGTTTTCGGAAATTAATGAAGATGCGCCTTTTATATTTATCTTAGAAACTAAGTCTGCAATAGTAATTGTTGCGGGTATGATATCTGAACCGGTTTTCATTTCAATATCATTTATTGCTTTAATTGAAATATCATTAGCTTCTATCTTTGCTGTATCTACTTCTACTTCTACTGATATAGGAGCAACATTTACAACAGTTTGTAAAGTATCACTTGTACCTTCTACTATAGTCTCTACAACCTGATTTGATGTTTCACTTACTTCATCCACAATGATTTCATATATTGTACCATCACCTGATTGGTCTTCTACTTCTTGCCCGTTACTTATATATGAAGTTGCATCAACTATAAAATTTTCTGTTGCTTTTATATGTACATTTCGAAATATCACTTTAATATTTTGTGTGGAATTAAATAATGCCTTTTGTGTGGGTGCAGCCTGAACATCTAAAGAATTTACCAATATTGATAACTTTCCTTCTCCTAATGATTCAATATCAAATAATACTTTTTCAGCCTTTAGTAAAACATCAACACCAGTTAAATCAATAGTATCCTCTGTAGTTAATTCTGTTGTAATGATATCTTCACCAATACCTCCTAGAACAACAATCTCTGTTAATTTCTTGCTTTTTTCTGTCAGGTTAAAGTATATGGTATCATTTCCATCACCAGCATTAATAATTATTTTATTCTTATTTGAAAGCTGATAAGTTTTAGTTGAGTCATTTCCTATGATGGTTATTTTAATTATATCGTTTTCTAAGTTTTCTATATATATTTCATCATCATGCTCTGTGCCATATACCGTATATATATTTTCAATATCGAAATTTTCAATAATGCTCGATCCCATAATTTGCGTTTCGATAGTCTGGGCTTCTTCTACTTTAATGTTTATCGTGATATCTTCAAATTCTTCGTCCACTATATAACCTTCAGGAATATTATTAATATCCCAAGATCCTGTCAGTATATAATTCCCAATAGTAGAACCATCAAATTCTCCTGACCAAGTAATATCTAGCGGTTCTAATTCTGTATCAGTAGATAATAATGTTAAGCTTCCTGGCAATTTCCCACTTGCTTTTAACATGTCCAAATCAATAATATGTAGATCCTCTGAAAGAATAACATCATCATAGTGTTTATATCCATCGATTACTTTATCGACTTGTGTTGTATCAAGTATGTCAGTTTCCTTCTCAATCTCTTCCCATTGTGCTATAAAAGTTACATCACTATTTATTATGTAGGTATCATTTTCTAAGTAAATTGTATCCCCATCACTCCAGCCAGTAAATTTATAATTTTCCTTTATAAATGTATTGCTGGGGAGAATGATACTAGTATCATTCTCTACTGGGTCGAGTATTGGAGGGTCACCACTTGAACCTTGGTCACCTTTAAACTCAATATTGAAGTAATTATCTGATGAAGTGTCACTGGCATAGACAACTGTAGCAGAAAAACTTAAAACTATAACAAATAAAAAAACCACAAAAATAATCTTATGTAATATTTTACCATTGATCATAGCCGTTCCCCCTTCTATCAGACTTTTAGTAACTAATAAATTTTTATTTATAACTAAATTTCAGTATTTAAATAAATATATTTTTTACTACATTTTATACCTTAATTTTACAAAAGTATATATATTTTTTGAATATTCAATAATTTTTTTTGTAAAAATTTTACTCTTAAACTCTAAGTATAAATTATATTGTCAATAGCTTTGATTTTTTCTTCTACATTTAAATAAATTATGATAAACTGATTCTAGAAAAAAGGTTGGTATTTGGAGGTCTTAATATGGAGTCTTTAAAAATTCCTAAAGTATTTAAAGAAAAAAAGCGTTTAGTTGCTCTTATAATTTTAATTGTTTTTTTATCAACAATCGCTTTAAGCTCAGGGATAAACATTAATAATTTTAAAAATTTTAGAAATTCTGTAACCAATACTACACAAGAACAAGACTCCAACAAAATTTTAGAATTACTTAAAAACAGTGAAGATGACTTTAATAAAGGCAACTATACAAATGCTTTTTTAAATATAAACCAAGCTATAGTGCTAGATAATACCATGAGTGAATTATATATCCATAGAGCTAATATTTATGTAGCTGTATCTCAAATAAATAATGCAATTAATGATTATAGCAGAGCTCTTTCCTTAAATGCTTCATTTACTGATATTTATACTGTGCGTGGAAATCTTTACTATGAAAATGGAGATTACGATAAGGCTTTGTCAGATTTTGATAAGGCAATAAATTATAACCCAGAAAACATAGAGTTATTATATGCAAGAACAAATATCTATTTAGAACAGGGTAACTTTGAATCAGCTCTAGGGGATTTAGAGGTAATGCTTACTCTAGAACCAGAAAATGGAGTATTTCATTCAATAGAAGGAGATATATATCATTCTATTGGAAATTATGAAAAAGCAGTAGCTTCCTATGACTCTGCTCTTCAATATTTATCGTCCTCTGAAGAAACTAATAATAAGTATCAATACTTAACTAATGAGGTGAATAATGGTAAAATTCACTATATGCGTGGCGCGTCTTATATTCAATTAAAAAATTTTAAATCGGCTTTGCAGGATTTTACAACTTCAATAGAACTATCCTATGAGACTAATTCCTCTCGATTTAACCGAGGTGTATGTTATTATATGTTAAATAAATACACAGAGGCTATAGAAGATTTAAAAACTTATTCAAATGCCTTCCCTGAAAACACAGATCCTTGGATATATCTGGCTAGCTCATACTATAATACAAAAAAAAATAAAGAGGCTATAACCTACTTTAAAAAATGCATAGATGCCAATATAATGCTAGGGGAAAGCCATTATCAATTAGCATCCATATATCTTGAGCAAAAACAATATAACAAATCTATTACTCATTATACAAATTCCATAAAATTAGATTTTAATAAAGAATATAGCTTATATAATCGTGGAGTGTCTTATTTAAATATAGAAGATTTAGATAAGGCAAAAAAGGATTTTGAAAGGGTAGTTGAAATTGCGAAGGATAAAACTATTAAAGAATCAGCCCAAAAAGCTTTAGACCAATTCCCTGTAATAATTACAAATTAAAAACCTATCACTTATGATAAGTAAGTTTATTTATTATGGTAAAGGCTCTATAAATCTGTTCATAGAGGGTAAGTACCATAAGCTCATAGTCCATATCCACAGAGGAAAGAGCTATATTCATATGAACTTCTACACTGAGTATTTCTTCTTGGTCAACAAAAAATACAATATCACTTTTACCCTTTAGACCTAAATCATTAAGGTGTAGTGATAATTCTTCAGAGGAAATTAAGCTTCCCTTATTATTTAATTGAATAATATAGGTTTTATCCCTTATATATTTTTTAATATCCTCTGATTTTTTTATATAAACATCCTCTATAGAACAAAATCTATTAAGTCGCTTGCTATATTCCTTAATTCCTTTTTTTATAAAATTCATATCCATCTTTTTTGTAGTTACTATTTTTATATTCATTTTCCTATGCCCAATTCTTTAGATGCTTTTTATCTAAATACATCCTTTCATCCGCTATTTTAATCAATTCCCTAAACTCATCTGCATCATCAGGAAAGTTAGAAATTCCATAGCTAAATTTTACATAAAACCTTTCCCCATTATTATAAATAGGATTTCTTTCTAATTGTTTTTCTATGTTTTGAATTCTTTCACTAATTAAATGCTTTTCTATATTAAAGAATACTACAATAAATTCATCTCCTCCATAGCGGGCAAATAAATCTGTTTCTCTAATATTATCCTTTATTACATTTGAGAAATTTAAAATTACCTGATCCCCAGCATGGTGTCCATGCTTATCATTTGTAATCTTTAAATTATCTATATCAAAATATACTAATGAAAAACTCTTGCCTGAACTCAATGCCTCTTGGATGGAATTAAGAAATAATTCCTCAAAGTGTCTCCTATTATAAATATTCGTTAAATCATCATGTCTAGATAAATACAATATTTTATCCATCAATTGAATGGTTTTTATGTCAGATTTATATTTTGCATAGATAATAGGACTCATAAAAAGAATAGAAAATACTATTTGAAAAACTTGTACATATTCCGAGAAAAAAATCACAGGTAAAATAATACCTAATACTATTGCAGCTATTAGAGTACTAATAAATATTATTGGTTTGAAAACACTTCTGTTCATTTCATCCTCGCATCCCACTGGTTTGACATAAATATATATATTTTATTTATATAAATACTATACAAGTAAAATTTTCCATATGTATAAGTTCTATATATTATCTCATATTCCTTTATATTTATTACACTTTTTATAGTGAATAAACGACATTTTTTTTAAAATATTGTCGTTTATTAAAAACTCTTGAAAAAAATTGTTTTCTTGATTTGATTGTATTTTTATATATAGTATGTTAAAATAATAACATAGTCTTGTTTCTTAATCCCCTTGTTAAGAAATATATAAAAGGTAGAGGATAATCTCCTCTACCATTTTTTTGCTTTAATATCCTAAATCTTTATTCACTATAATAACATGAATTCTATCGGGAAATGCCTGTCGTTTTATCAATGTGTATTCATTGCAGATTCTTGTTGGACTTGTGCAATCAGAACAGAAACCTGACTTTACACAGGGATTATCTCTTTTTAATCTAACATTGTTTGCTGGTGATGCTATTGCTTTAACCCTTTTTACCGCATCCTCCACATCAACTGCTATCTTATTTTTACCAACTACTACAATTACCTTATCGGGTCCAAAAAGCATTGAAGCTACACGATTTCCAGTCCCATCTATATTATACAATTCTCCCTGCTCAGTTATAGCATTACTGCTGGTTAAATAGGTATCTGCTGAAAAACCCTTTCTGAATACCTCCTTCATATCCTCAGGGGTTAATCCCTCAGCATATCTATCTAAATATTCATAATCTCCACTACGCAATAAATCAATAGCACCTATTTCAAACAGGGTCATGGAGCCTCCTACTGTAACTACATCACCTTTTTTCATAATCTCCTTAATCTTTCCGATTGCTTCTTGTTCATCTTGAACAAAATAACCTCGCATGTTATTCTTCTCTAGATTTTTGATAGTTTTTTCTACTCTTTTTTCCGTTACAAAATCAGTATTCTTATCCATATGTATCCCCCTTTTTCTAATTTTTGTATATTCTTATATAATATTATAGTATATATCCCCAAGTTTTAAAACACTAGATAAAAAAGAAAAAAATATTAGACAATGTAAGAATCATAAAACCTCCTAACATCTTATAAAACACAAGTAAGAAGTTAAGAGGTTTTCCATAAAATGCTATTTGCAAAACTCCAATGCAGTTTGAATATAAACCTTAGTAGCCTTATCTAAATCCTCTATGGAAATATGATCATCAGGTGTATGAGCATAAACTTCATTCCCAGGGCCGAAGCCTACACAAGGTATACCCCTGTCTGCAACAAATGCTCCATCAGTTCCAAATATCCATGCAGATAGCTGTCCTACCTCCCCCAGGATCTTTTCTCGGGCAATCTTTAGTGCCTGGGTAATAGGTTCTTGCTCTGGTGTATATAAGGCAAGCCCCCATTTAGTGATCTCAATATCCACATCTAAATCGCTTATTTCCTTTTTTGCTCCCTCTATGAGATTATTAAACTCCTTGATAATGTCTTCCTTAGTTTCTCCAGGAAGGAAACGACGATCCACATACACAAAGCAGCGGTCTGGGAGAACAGGAGCCTTCCGCTCTGTATCTGCCTTAATATCTAGAATGGTGGTTGTGCACTGCCCCAGTAAATCATGGCTAGGTAGCTTATAGTTATCCATTATATAGCACACCAATCGGGATGCCTTAACAGCAGCATTAATACCATTACTGGGGTTTGATCCATGTGCCATAACACCCTTTATTGTTAGCTTTACCTCAGCATTTCCACGATGACCTAAATAAATCCCTAGACCTGTTGCCTCTCCACAAATTGCACCATCTGCCTTAATACCATCCACATCCAGCATATAGATTGTACCGTCAGCTCCACTGGTTTCTTCCATAGGATTACCACAAACAATAATATCCCCTGATAAATGTGTACCGGAAGCTTTTATAGCAGCAGCTGCATGCACCATGGAAGCAACTGCCCCCTTCATGTCCACTGCTCCTCTACCATAAATTACTTGCCCATCTACACCAAATTTCTTTCCATCCATAAGCTTACCTGAATAGGGTTCTTCCATTACCCCTGGTTCTGCATGGTCAATATGTCCACTAAGTAGTAGAGATTTTCCTCCACCCTTACCTTTTACAATACCTATTACATTATATATAGGATCAATAAACACTACATCATATCCAAGCCTATGCATTTCTGATGCAATTATTTCAGCTACTTCCTTCTCTTCTCCGCTCTCACTAGGTGTTTGTACAAGCTTTTGTGTAAAGGCTACAATATCATCTAAATTATACTGTATGTTCATGATATTATTTCTCCTATTTACCATATTTCTGATTCTTAATCCCACCGATAAATTGCATACATAAATATGTTGCTACAATAGAGGTGATATTGTTAAAGTCTAATGGAGGTGCAACTTCTAAAAGATCCATACCTGCACACTTTGGATGGTTTGCTACAGTCCATACTATTTCAAGTGCTTCATGGGCTGTTAAGCCTCCTGGATTAGGTGCACATGTACCAGGTGCCACACTGGAGTCTAAGCCATCTATATCCACAGAAAGCCAAATGGCATCAGTACCATTACCTGCTATTTCTAAAGCCTGCTTAATTACATCCTTATAGCCTCGTTCATGTACTTCTCGTGCCGGTATTATAGTAATTCCTTTTTCCTTACAATAGTCTCCATAATCCTTAGAAGACAACCAACCGTTGATACCAATCTCAACAAAGTTTTTAGGATCTAAGGGATTACGCTCTGGTTCTTCAATCAAACGCCTAAAAGGTGTCCCACTACTTATAACACCGTCTTGGGTCTTACGAACATCTAAGTGGCCATCTAACATTATAACACCCACTTTACCCTTAGTATTATTCATTAATGCTTTAACATTAGGATAGGTTAAACCATGGTCACCTCCGAGAATTAGAGGAACGGTTCCATTACCGATGATATCAGTTACAATATTTTCCACCCTTCTATGGGTTTCTAAAACATCTTGATGATGTACATTTACATTCCCAAAATCAGCAATATTAATATCCTTTATATTAACCCCATAACCAGGTTCATAACTATTGGCATACATACTCATTGTGTCTCTTATAACATCAGGGCCATATCTACAACCTGTGCGGAAGAAAACTGAAGTATCAAAGGGTATTCCTAAAATTCCAATATCTAGGTTGTCAGCTTCTCGCCAGTTCTGTAAAATTTGAGTTAGTTTTAGATCTGCGTCATCAAAGCTAGCCGTTCCACCAGATTTCTTAGCATCTAATAACCATTTTTCAGCTTCTACTGATAGTTTCAATTTCAACACTCCTTTTATTTTTTTATAGTTCCTGTAGTTTGACATTATCAAACTAATTTGTTATTATAATTATACATAATATTCTGAATTTAGTCAATATGTTAGATTTTTGTTATAATGAAAAAATCAGAGGAGGTATAAAATGGAATCAACCCCAAAAGTAATACAATCTGTTCAAAGGGCTATTGATATTTTAGAGTGTTTTGATTATGAAAAAAAAGAGCTCTCCCTTAGTGAAATAAGCGAAGCTCTAAATCTCAACCCAAGTACAGTCCACGGAATATTGCTGACATTACAGATGAATGAATATATAGAAAAGTTGCCTGAAAAGACGAAGTACAAGCTTGGAATAAAGCTTATAGAAAAGGGAACTATGGTGCTTGATAGTCTTGACCTAAGGGATATAGTTCGACCTTATTTAGAATTGCTTACAAATAAGTTTAAGGAAACCTCCCACTTGTGTATCTATCGAAATAATACCCTCTATGTAATAGATAAACTAGAATCTCTTCTTTCTACTTTTTTTATGACTTCCGAGGTTGGTTTAAAAATCCCTCTACATTCTTCTGCTTCCGGTAAATTAATCTTAGCATATTTAGATGAAAAGGATTTAAATAAGGTTCTTAAAGGAATAAACTTAAGAAGATACACTGAAAACACATTAAGTGATATAGATACCATTAAACAGGATTTGAAAAAAATAAAAAGTCAAGGATATTCATTTGAAAATGAAGAAATAGAGTTAGGCTTATATACAATAGCTGCCCCTATATTTAATCATAAATCTGATATTATAGCTACTATCTCTGTATTAGGACCTGCCATGCGTATGAAAGAAAAACAAAAAATGATAGTAGAAGATTTAGTATCCTATAGCAAAAAAATCTCTAAAAGTATAGGCCATAACTAAAGAAAAGAAGCAAGGGGACGGTTCTCTTGCTTCCATTTTTTGGTTATATTAGCAGAACTAGATAGGTAGTTAGAATAGCTCCCAGCACTGATATTATAATTCCTCCCTTAAACCATCCATAAATAAAGGCAAAGGCTGCTCCTATCAATGCTGCTAATGGCATTTCTGGGGTGGCAGTAAATACTCCCGGTATTATTAAGGCTCCCAATGCAGTATAGGGTATATATCTTAAAAATCTTCGTAGCTTATCAGGAAGCTCAAGCTTTGATGCCAATGCAAAGGGAATAAGTCTTGGAATATAGGTAACAAGCATCATTCCCAAAATCAACAATTTATAATTATTCAAAGGAAATGTCCTCCTTTCCTTCAAATAAAAGTCCTAACCCAGAGATCAACAAAATAGAAACTATGATATTCCATCCTTGGGGTAAAAATTCCATAAAGGTAAGTATTGTATTGGTTATCCCAGATAATATTGCTAAAAGAGCTACTTTTCTAGATTTCTTAGCCTCTGGCAATAATAGTGCAATAAACATAGCATATATACCTACACCCATGCTAGCTTGAATTGTATCTGGTAAAATGCTACCAATTATATATCCTAAGACAGTGCCTCCTACCCAGCCAAAAAGCGATAAGGCCTCTAGGCTTATTAAATATTCCCTAGTAATCTTACCCTCCCTAAAGGATGCTACTGAGAAAACCTCATCGGTTATACCAAAGGCGATCAGACCTAACCAGCCCTTACTTTGGGAATCAATATCTTTTATCTTTTCAGTTAGGGATGCTGACATAAGAAAATGCCTAAAATTCACCAATAATGTTGTAAGTATTATTCCTCCTATTCCCGTACCTACAAGCATTAAGTTTAATGCCATAAATTGGCTTGCCCCTGCAAATACCAGAGAGGAAAACATGAAGCTCTCCAATAAGCTTATGCCTGTGGTCTTAGATAAAATTCCAAATGCCATGCCTATAGGTAAATATCCCACTATAATGGGTAAGGCTGAAATTATCCCCTTTTTTATCTCTTCATTTATTAATCTCTTCAATTATAAGACCTCCTGAAGTCATGCTGCATAATCCATGATAATAGAACTATTATAGTAGTGAATTTATTAGGTGTCAATGAACAAAATTATAATGTTGAAATAACTTAGATATAAAATCTAACAAAAGCACCGTTTTTTCTTATTACTTTGGAAGCAAGAGAACCGTCCCCGCGCTTCCTGTGAACAAATGTATTTCCCAGGTAATCATTTTATGTTATACTAACTATTATTGAATGGGAGGTTTTTCTATGAATTATATAAGTACAAGGGATAAAAACATAAGTAAGTCCCCATGTGAAGCTATATTACAGGGAATTTCTGAGGATGGGGGCCTTTTCTTGCCAGAGAAGACTCCTGCTCTAAAGGAAGACCTTAATGAATTAATAAATCTTAATTATAAGGATCTTGCCTATACCATTATGAAGTACTTTTTTACAGACTTTAAGGATGGAGAACTAAGGGATTGTATAGAAAGGGCTTATGATAAGAAATTTGATAGCAAAGACATAGTTCCAATAGTCAAAAAAGATAATCTATACTTTTTAGAGCTATTTCATGGTCCTACCCTTGCCTTTAAGGATATGGCATTGTCTATACTTCCCCATCTATTAAACACGGCACTTTCTAAGTTAAATATTCAAAGGGAAATATTAATTCTTACTGCTACCTCGGGGGATACGGGTAAGGCAGCCCTTGAGGGTTTCAGTGATGTGGACAATATAAAGATAATGGTGTTCTATCCCCAGGATGGAGTCAGTGAAATACAGAAAAGACAGATGATAACCCACGGTGGAAACAATACAAAGGTTGTGGGCATTAATGGGAATTTTGATGATGCACAAAATGGTGTCAAGTCATTATTTAATGATTCTGAATTAAAGATGGCTGTAAATAATAAAAACACCATGCTGTCCTCTGCAAATTCTATTAATATTGGCAGATTAGTACCCCAGATTGTATACTACTTCTACGGGTATTTAAACTTACTAAAAAATAAGGAAATCAAATCAGGGGAAAAGATTAATGTGGTAGTGCCCACTGGGAACTTTGGAAATATATTAGCAGCCTATTATGCTAAGAAAATGGGATTACCTATAAATAAGCTAATTTGTGCCTCCAATGAAAACAATGTTTTAACAGATTTCTTTAATACTGGAGAATATAATATTGAAAGGGAATTTAAGTTGACCAGCTCTCCTTCCATGGATATTTTAATTTCAAGCAATCTAGAAAGATTACTATTTGAGATAAGTGAAGGGGAGGATTTACTCACAAAGGAACTTATAGAAGATATGCAAAACAATGGGAAATATACCATTACCAAGTCCATGGAGGAAAGATTAAAGGACTTTTATGGAAATTTTGCTACAGAAAAAGAGGTTCAAGAAAGCATTTTAAGTCTATATAAATCCTCTAGCTATGTAATAGATACCCATACTGCAGTTGCCTATAGTGTTTATCAAAAGTATAAAAATCAAACAGGTGATAATACAAAAACATTAATAGCCTCTACAGCAAGTCCCTATAAGTTTGGGAGAAGTGTAGGCAAAGCATTGGGTATTGAGGATATGGAAGATGATTTTAAAGTGTTGGAGGAGCTTTCTATTATAGCTAATAATAAAATACCTTCTAGTATTTCAGATCTTAAGAATATGGATATAGTTCATAACCAGGCTTGTGAAGTCCATGAAATGAAATCCATGGTTGAAAAATTTATAGGTATTGGGGTGTAACATATGATAAAGGTAAAGGTGCCTGCCACCAGTGCAAATATGGGACCAGGTTTTGACTCTATGGGCATTGCCCTTAATCTATATAACTACTTTTATATAGAGGAGACCGAAAAGGGTTTAAATATAACCGGTTGTAATGATGAGTTTTGTAATGAAAACAATCTGGCTTATAGATCTATGTTAAGATGTTTCCGGGCTGTTGATTATAAAGTAAAGGGACTAAATATTAACCTTAAAAGTGATATCCCCCTATCAAGGGGATTAGGAAGCAGTGCCTCTTGTATATTAGGAGGTGTATTAGCTGCTAATGAAATAGCTGGGAGCCCTCTAAACAAAGAGGATATTCTATCCCTTGCTACAGCTATAGAAGGTCATCCGGATAATATTGCCCCGGCTTTATTTGGCGAGATGGTATTGTCTATTATGGATGAAGATAAAATACATTATAATAAAATCAATTTTTCCAATGATATAAAGTTTTGTGCCCTAATTCCTGATTTCACTCTTTCAACTAAAGAATCAAGGGATGTTTTACCTAAATCCATTTCCCATATTGATGCCGTATTTAATGTATCCCGTTCATCTCTTTTAGTGTCTGCTTTAATGAATGGTAATTATGATTTAATTAAATATGCCTGTCAAGATAGACTACACCAGCCCTATAGGGGTAGTTTAATAGCCAATTATGATGAAATCATTAAAAAATGTAAAGAACTTCATTGTCTAGGGGTATATTTAAGCGGAGCAGGGCCTACTATTATGGCTATTTTAAAGCAGGAGGACACAGAATTTGCACCCTTTATCCTTAAATATCTTAAGGGTTTACCCCATCATTGGGATGTTATTGAATTAAAACCCGATTTAATAGGTGCTTCGATAGAAAGTCTATAAGGACTGCTAAAGACCATAACTTTTGTAATTTATTTTACCTTTACTTAATAATCTTTTATAAATAGATTTTTTTTCGTAAAGGAGAACATCCCATGTTAGTCTTAAAAATAATAAATAGGAAATGGTCTATACTGATAATTACTCTAATTATAATTATCTTACTATGCTCTTATTTTTACTTTGTCCATGACAAGATTAAAGAGGATTTTATAGATAGGGAAACCTTAGAGGAAAAAATTATAATGTTAGGAGAATTAACAACACTACAATATAATTACAATAATTTATTAAACTTTAGGGATTCATTGGAGATACGCGGCTATGAGATACCCTTTACAAAAAAATCCTTCTTGCTTATGTATGAAGGTTATATCAAAGCCGGTGTGGACTTACAGACCATTCAAGTAGAACTACACGGAGAAAATAGTATTTCTTTAATCCTAAATAATGCTGAGTTTACTGATAATGTGATTAAAGAGGACAGTGTAAAGGTCTTTGATGAAAAATCCGGACTTTTTAATCCAATAATGATAGATGATGTTTTTAATATCTTAGAGGAAGAAAAGAAGAAAACTGAAATTGAATTAAGGCAAAAGGGATTCCTAGATGAAGCAAATGATAAAACCCTAAGGATTTTAACTCCCTTGCTAAAGGAAATGGGCTTTGAAGAAATTAATATTTATTTTAATGATAATAATTAATAAATGTCAGAGGGCAGAAAGATATGCCCTCTTATATTTTTTTAGTCTCTACAACTTTATATTTAATAATAAAGGGCATTATCATTACTATTAAAATAGCGTATATAATATACAGCCACATTACTGATGGTATTGATGTAATTGAGTCACGAATAAAATAAATAAATAATATTGGAAGGGCTACTAAAATGGCAAAGGTGAGTTTATATCTAATCTTCCCATTATAGTGTGTATCACATATATCACAGTATATTAGCTGTCCCCCAAGTAACAATGATAATTGTACATTTTTATACTTAAACTTAGTTCCGCAATTTTCACATTTCTGCATAGCTATTTATGCCCTCCTTAAATCAGTTATCGGTTATCAGTTAATTAAAATGCAAAGTTCCCCTCTTTAAATACTGGTATTTCCTCACCATCATGGGTGGTTCCTATAATTTCTAAATCTCTACTTCCAATCATAAAGTCTTCATGTACTAGGGAATCATTTGCTCCTGCCTCTTCTAATTCATTTTTATTCATTTTGTCACTATCCTTAAGACAAACGGGATAAGACTTACCAAAGGCTAAGTGACAGGAGGCATTTTCATCAAATAATGTATTATAGAATAATATATCTAATTTAGAAATCGGAGAATCATATGGTACTAAAGCAACTTCTCCTAAATAATAGGATCCCCCATCGGTTTCGATTAGACTTTTTAGGGTGTCCTGACCCTTTTTAGCTTCATAGTCTATTATCTTTCCATCCTTAAGAGTTAAACTAAAATCAACTATAAGATTTCCATTATAATTTAATGGTTTTGTACTTACTACTTTTCCATTAACCCCTGTCTTTTTAGGTAGGGTAAAAACCTCTTCTGTTGGTATATTTGCAACGAATTCTACTCCTTGGGGAGTATGCTCTGATCCTCCAAGCCAAATATGTCCTTCGGGCAGTTCTATTTCTAAGTCTGTCCCAAGGGAATTTTTATAATGAAGGGACTTAAAGTTTTTCTTATTAAGAAAATCCATGCTTTTCTTTAGGTAGTTTTTATGCTCTTCCCAAAGCTTTGTATAGTCTTCATCATTTACTCGTACTGCCATTAAGATTGTTTCCCATAGCTTATCAATCGCTTGATCTTCTGGAATGCCTGGGAATACTTTTTTAGCCCATGAAGCTGTGGGTATTGAAGCTACACACCAGGTGTTCTTATTTGCCATTATGCTTTCCTTATATTCCCTAAGGGCTGTATTAATGGTTTTACTTGATTTTGATAATCTATTAGGGTCTACATCCATAAAAAGCTCTGGATCTGATGCTGAAATGCTTAAAAATGCTGCTCCCTGTTGTACATAAAATGAGTAGAAATCCTTTCTCCATTGCGGAAATTCTTCAAATACCTTCTCAGGTGCATTTAGAAATCTGATTTTAGAAAATTTTTCATCTCCCCAGTTTAATACAACATCTCCTGCACCTTCCCTATAGGCAGCCTCTGCCACTATTCTTGCAAATTCCGCCCCTTCAATGGGAGAAGATATAACAAGAATTTGATCTTTTTGAATATTAATTCCTGTTTTTATTATCAACTGAGCATATCTTTTTAATAACTTAATGTCCATACACATCACCCCTACTTTATTAATAATCCTACCTCTATTATACAAAATGACTTGGGCATCTTTTGGGACGGATCCTTCTATGCTAATTTTATCATTTCTAATACAAGCTTTGCCGTGTTCACTAAATCCTTAATAACCACATATTCTTCTAGGGTATGGGGTTTTCTTTCCCCTGTTGCTATATTAACTGCTCTTATGCCATTCTCGTTAAAGATATTAGTATCGCTACCTCCACCAGAGGTTTCTATATGGAAGTTAAGTTCAAGGTTTGAGCATGCTTTTTTCATAAGCTCTACAATATCCATATTTTCTTCTACCTTAAATGCATTATATTCCCTTTTTACTTTTATTTCCACCTTTCCACCAAATTCTTTAACTATTTCTTCAATACAATTACTCATATGATTACTTTGTTTATTAAGCTTATCCTCATTTAAACTTCTTGCTTCTCCATATATTTTTACTTCAGGGGTTATTATATTAGTTGCTTCTCCTCCATGAATCACACCTATATTTGCAGTTGTTTCTTCATCTATCCTAAATAAATTCATCTTGCTTATTGCATTGGCGGCTATTTTAATGGCACTAATACCTTCCTCCGGTGCTACTCCTGCATGGGCTGCCCTTCCTATTATTTTAGCTTCTATATTATCCTGGGCTGGTCCCTGTACTACAATCTCTCCTGGTTCTCCTCCGCTATCTAGGACAAATGCTCTATTAGATTGTATTTTTTCATATTCTAGATTTTTTGATCCAACCAACCCAATCTCCTCACAAATACTAAATACCACTTCAATTAAACCGTGCTCTATGTTATTTTCCTTTACTGCCTTAAGGGCTTCTATCACCGCTGCAATACCTGCCTTATCATCTGCCCCTAAGATGGTTGTTCCATCTGAATAAATAACACCATCCTTTATAATAGGTTTTATTCCAATAGCTGGTGTAACCGTATCTAAGTGACAGCTAAATAATATAGGAGGTTTTTCAGCATTACCCGAAAGTCTGGCTATAATATTTCCGGTATTACTACCTGCAGCTTCACCAGAGTTATCTATATATACATCTAAGCCTAAGGCTTCAAGTTCCCCTTTAATGAAATCAGCAAACTCCTTTTCCTTTTTTGAAGGGCTTGCTATTTGAACATATTTCATAAATTCCTTAACTATTCTATCTTCATTTATCATTATTACTCCACCTCTTTTATGTTTTTATTATCCTTATTATCTATATAATACTAAAGAAAAATACCATTTAACTAGCTTCTAAAAATTGCTCTACCTTATTTATATAACAAAGATTAAATAATTTCCATATTTTTTTATTTTTACGCAAAAAATAAATAAAATCTTTTTTTAATTATATGATATAATTAAATTCTAATAAAAAAACTAATAGGAGTATAAAAATGAAAGAATATAATATCTATTTGGTGTTTTCTAAAACGGGGACAATTCTTTCCCGTGTTTTATCATTGTTTTCAGAAACGAAGTATGTTCATTCTGCCATTAGCTTTGATAATAGTTTTACACACCTTTACTCCTTCGGAAGAAAAAATCCCTACAATCCATTTTCAGGAGGATTTGTTGTAGAAAATTTTTTAGGGGGCGTCTACTCCCGTTTTCCCCGAAGTGAATGTCATATAACTAAGCTGGAGGTTACCCAAGAGCAATATTATTCTCTAAAGAGTGAAGTTGAAACCTTTATGGAGAAAAAGGATGAATACAAATATAATTTCTTAGGTTTATTTGGGATAGTATTAAATATTCCCATAAAGAGGAATGATTATTATTTTTGTAGTCAATTCGTATCTGAGATGTTAATAAAAAGTGGTATTTATTCATCTAATAAGCCTCCTGAGCTAATTAGAACTGATGATTTATTTTGTATTGAAAATCAAGAGCTATATTATACTGGCTTTGTAAATCAATGTTTCTCATTCAAGCAATTATATAATTTTACTCTTAAACTTTAAACATATGAGATATGGTTTTACATTATTACAAAAATAGCATATAATAGTATAGAATGATAATAATAAGGAGGATTTTTATTTTAATGTCAATAAAAAGTGGAGATGTTGTACAAGGTATCGTTACCAAAATTACAAAATATGGAGCTTTTTTTAAATTGCCTGATAATAACACAGGTCTTTGCCATATTTCAGAGGTATCAAACGATTATGTAAAGGATGTAAATGATTATTTAAAAGAAGAACAAGAAGTAAAGGTAAAGGTTCTTAATGTTAAGGATGATGGTAAGATTGAGCTTTCCATAAAAGCTTTGATTAAAAAAAGTCCAGTTAATACTAGAAGAACACCTCCTGTCAAGGAAAAACCTAAGGAATCTTTTGAAAATATGCTATCAGACTTTCTAAAAAATAGCGAGGATAATTTAAAAAGCCTTAAACAACGAGATCAAAAATTTTAATATTATTTAAATAAATGAACAAGGTAGTTTCTACCTTGTTCTATTTTTTTGGTATATAAAAATCTAAAAAGCTTACAAATGCTTTTACTTCCCTCTATTAAATCACAATATCCTTCTTCTGATATAAAACATAGGAAAATACTATGCTCAAGACTATAATAGCTAGCATTATAAGAAGATACACTAAATCTATGTTCCCGTTTTCTATTATATCTCCTGCATCTACATACTTAAATGGTGAAAAGTATTTTAGAAACTCGAATTTATCTGATAATTGTGCCATCACATTAAAGAAATATGTAACAAAAACTATCCCTAAGGAAATGGAAAATATAGTTCTGCTTCTTCTTATAATAATGGATATTAAAAAAGTAAGTGTTGCGAAGGTTAAATGAAGTAAGAATGGACCAACAAAGGATAGTAATATAAATATATTCAAAGAAATTACATTAAGAAAAATAGATTTATTATCCTTACTATATGTGGGAATATTGAAGCGGCAGCAACCATTCTTATAATATGAAGCACTATTATATCTGCATTATCTATTCCCATTTCTGTAGAGATTAGCGCCATATCAGAAGCTCCAGCAGGCGTTGCTGCCAACATCCCCTCTTTTAAAGATAGTCTATATCTACCACTAAGAATGTTACCCAAAACAAAACACATAATGAAATAACCTAAAATTAAAATGAGAGCTGGTATCATTAAATATTTGATTTCAAGTAATTCCTTAAAACCCATTGTCGATCCAATATATGACCCAGCTAACACTTGAGCTAAACGTCTCATCCAAACTGGTATATATGCTTTTTCTGTCTTCAGTTTTAAAATTAAAATGCTAAGTATTGAAAATATCATTGTAGCTGCTGGAATATTGGATGCTTTCCCAATCATACCAAAAATACAAGCAACAAATATAGTAAAAAAAAGGTTCTTTTTCCCTTTATTTTGAACCTTTATTCTTTTATAAGAACTTTTATCCTCCTGAATTTCTCTATCATTTTTAAATCTTTTTATTTTTGATATTTTTAATATTAAGGAGGGGAAAATTCCAACTCCAAAAATCAACCTTATAAATTGCATTAGGGCAACCTTTGAAGAATCAGCACCAAATTCTTCGCTAATAATAGGCAAATCGCTCAAACCTCCCGGAATTGCACTCATAAGGGATGTCATTAAATCTAGAGGACTTAGAAAATATATTATAAACCCGGAAACTAAATTTAAAAATAATAAGCCAAACAATAAAATTATAGCTGGCTTATAAATGTATTTTAATCTTTTTATATCCCCCTTTTCTATATTTGTACCTATAAATGCACCCGCCACTATTTGAGCTATTGTTCTTCCATAATAAGGCACATATGCAAAATCGAATATCATGTTAAATATGGATACACCTACTATACTACCTATCATCATCCCACCAGGTACCTTTAGTTTTAAAAAAAACCATCCTATCATAAAACCTATAATTAAAGTGATTAAAAAGTTAGTCAGTTCCATTTCATCAATCCTTATTCAATAATATAAGTTTTAGAACAATTGCTTTATTATCTTTCTTATATATTACATATGTGATTAACATATAGTGTCTATCCTCTAAATATGGATAGACACTATACCCTTGACTATAAATTTAATTAAGTATTTCGTCAATGAGTATCTATTAAGTCAAACTGCTTAATACTCTATTCATTAAACTCTTTCTCTAAATTAGTAAACATGGACAAATCTGTAAGCTCATTTCTTTGTTTAGAAGTAACTACAAAACCCTTAGTTTCACTCACAGTTCCTGTATCCTTTAAATCTTTAAGAGCGTTTTCCATACCCTTCATGCTTGCTCTTATTAATGTTTGTGGGTATTTTGCTATTTTAAAACCCATTTTTTCAAGTTCCAACATATTTAAGTTTTCTGTAGCTGTTCCCTCAACAATAGCAGTGCAAAAGGGTATACCAGACTTTACCATTTCATTCAATTCTTCTTCTGACTCAGGCGCACTAATAAATAACATATCCGCACCCATCTCATAATATAACTTTGCTCGCCTCATTGCTTCCTTAAATCCCAAGCTCTTCCCTGCATCAGTTCTTGCAATAATCAAAAAATCTTTATTTTCTCTTGCTTTTAATACGGCATTTAACCTAGAAGCCATTTCTTTGACATCTACCACGTTCACACCTGAAAAATAAGCACATCTCTTAGGAAAACTTTGATCCTCGATTTGAATTCCAGCTACACCCATAGTTTCAAATTCTTTTGTCATCCTATATGTATTTAATACTCCGCCGTATCCCGTATCAACATCAATAATTATTGGCATATCAACGGCCGTCATGATATTATGCACTACCCCTTTCACTTCACCATATGATATCATTCCAACATCAGCATTCCCTAAGAATGCATTGGTTAGACTTGCACCGCTAACCCATACAATGTCAAAATTGTTCTTCTGAATTAATTTCGCACTCAAGGCATCAAAAGCTGCCGGTGCAGTTAGTATTCTTTTTTCCTCAAGTAATTCTTTTAATCTATCTGTTTGAATGGACATATTCTCATCTCCAATAATAAAATGTTTTCTTTAAACTTTATTTACAAATCACTGTTTAGATGTTGGATAATTTTTCTAAATCTTCTTTACTAGGCGCAGTGATGTAGCCAGCCGCTGCAGATGTAGCCACCGCCGCTGTGGAAGCAAGATAGATTTTTGCATCTGGACTTCCTAAACGTCCTTTGAAATTTCTATTTGCATTTGTCAAACAAACTTCATTTGGACCAAGTAGTCCATCGCATGCTGAACCACATGGACCACAACGGGGTGGATTTATACTTGCACCTGCTTCTACTAAAATTGAAATTAAACCTTCCTCTAATGCTGAAAGATATATCTCACGGGATCCAAGTGTTACAATTAACCTTGTCCCACTACTCACTTTTTTACCTTCCAAAATTGCTGCTGCAATTCTTAGATCTTCTAAACGGCCACCTGTGCATGATCCTATTACTGTCTGATCAATTGGTACTTTTGGAACTTTTTTAACAGGTATAATTTCATCAAAACCATGAGGTAAGGCGATCAATGGTTCTACCTCTTTTAGATCGACATTTATTATATCTTTATAAACATAATCATCGTCCGTAAAAACTGGTCTTGATCTTAATACTCCACTTTCTTTACAGAATTGTAAAGTCTTTTCATCAGGAGCAATGTATGCAAACTTAGCTCCCATCTGTATACTCATTGAAGTAAGTGCCATTCGATCACTCATACTTAAATCACTCACGCCTTGGCCTGAAAATTCCACTGCAGTATATATCAAACTATCAGTTCCTAAATTTTTGAGTAGATATAAACTTATATCTTTTGGTCCTACACCAACATTTAAGTTGCCAGTAAAAATAATGTTAACAATCTTTGGGATTTTAAACCATAGCTTCCCAGTCAGTAATACTGATGCCATCTCAGTTTCTCCTATTCCAGTCGCAACAGCACCTAAAGCTCCACCCGTACAAGAATGACTATCTGTTCCTACCATTAATGCCCCTGGTTCAATCAAACCTTTTCTTGGCATTACTATGTGGGAAACCCCGCTCCCAATATCAAATATTTTAGTTATATTTTGTTCTTCCATAAAAATACGCCATTCATGTTGTTTAGTAGCTGAACCTATCTTTGTTGGAGATACATCATGATCAAAAAATACAGCCACTTTTTCCGGGATATTTACCCATGGTGTATTATTTTGTTTGAGCAACTCCATTACTCTAGGACCAGCACGATCATGTATCATTGTTATATCAACTTCTGCATTTATAATCTCACCTGCTTGGACTACTTCCTTCCCCGCAGCCCTAGCTAATATCTTCTCTATAGCATGCATTATTACACCCTCTTTCTTACATCACTGTCTTGAGCTATAAATTTTAGTAGTCCACCTGAAGAAATAATTTTCTGTACAAAAGAAGGTGGTGGAATAATATTTAAACATTTTTGCGTTTCTTTGTCTATGATAGTTCCATCCTCTAAGTTCACTTTTATGGTATGTCCAGATTTAATATCTTTGGTGATTCCAGGACATTCAACCAAATAAATACCTCCTCGGTTGATCCCATTTCGGAAAAATGTTCTACTAAATGATTCAGCAATTACCATCTTAAGGCCACATGAAATTAAGGCTATAATGGCTTCTTCACGACTTGATCCCCATCCAAAATTTTTTCCTATGACAAGAATATCTCCCTCTTTAACACTTCTAGCAAAATTTGGATCTAAAGCCTCAAGAGCGTATTTTCCTAATTCTTCATGGGATAAAAATTTAGTAAGATGCCTACTTGCAATAATTAAGTCCGTACTAATATTATCACCATAGGTGTGAGTAGTTCCTTCAATTATATTCATATAAAACCTCCTTTTACTCTTGTGTAGCGTACTTTTTCATTTTACGTTTATTGATATAGTTTGATATCAGTGGAAATAATAGGCTAAAGATGATTAATACAATAAGTACCTTTGAAATTGTACTTGAATAGAATATGTTATAATACCCCTGAGAAGCTGATAAGGCTCTTCTGAAATTATTTTCAAATAGAGGTCCTAATACAAATCCTAGTACTGCTGCAGCAGGTGCAAATCCATACTTTTTCATAAAAAATCCTACCACACCGAATATTAATGCCACTGCAATATAAGAAATATTGTTAGTTGTTGAAAAGGAGCCTATAAATACTAAGGCTATAATAGTTGTATATAGGTACTTCTTGGATAATGAAGTAACAGTTACAGCAGGTTTAATTAATAGTAATCCTATAAATAATAGGAAGATTTGTGCAAATATCATACTAACGATTATTGTAAAGGGGATTCCTGGTGATTCTTGAAATAATAAAGGACCTGGAACTAAACCATGTATCATAAACGCACCAAGGAGTATGGCTGTAGAGTTTGATCCTGGAATCCCTAGAGCTAACAATGGAACAAGTGCACCTGAAGGTACTGCATTATTTGAAGATTCTGGTGCCACAACTCCTTTTAATTCACCTTTTCCAAACCTAGTCTTATCTCTAGACCATCTTTTAACTTCTGAATATGAAACCCATGCAGCTATAGATCCTCCAGCACCTGGCATTGCTCCCAGAATTGTACCAATAACTCCACATATCACTGCTATGGGTGCAAATATTTTTGCTTGGCTGATTGATAAAAATTGCATCTTGAATTTGCTTGTTTTTTCTGTAATAGTTTCTTTTTTATAAATTTGCATAAAAATCTCACTAAGGGCAAATAATCCTACCATTAACGGTATTAGTGCAATACCTTCATAGAGTAAATAAGACCCAAAAGTAAATCTTTGACTTCCAGTGAAAGGATCTAAGCCTATGGTAGCAATTAATAATCCTAAAGCTGCTGAAGTTAATCCTTTTAATTGGTTTTCTCCCGACAATGTTCCTATTATTGTTAGTCCAAACATTGCCAATAGGAAATATTCTGCAGGTCCAAACTGTAAGCCAAATTTTGCCAACGGGATAACAAATAGCATTAGTAACAAGGCACCAGTAATTCCACCGATTACCCCGGAGAATAGGGATGTAAATAACGCGAGTCCTCCTTTCCCTTGTTTATGCAGTTCATGACCGTCTAAAACCGTAGCGGCTGCACCTCCAGTTCCAGGCGCACCTATCAATATAGCTGGAATAGAACCACCAAATTCAGCTCCTACATATACTGCTGCTAAGGTAGGTAGGGCTATTAATGGATCAAGTCCATAGGTAAGAGGCAATATTAAAGCCATGGCTATAGAACCACTTATTCCTGGAATGGCTCCACCTATGATTCCCCACAAAACCCCTATAAAAATTCCAAGTATTCCTAGTAAAGATGTGCTATTTGAAAGCCCAATCATTAAATTTTCTAACATCATTTCACCTCCTTTAAGTTATTATAAAAATGGAATTGGTGGTAGTAATACATCCAAACCGATTTTAAAAATCCCATATAAGATTAAAGTTGTTAATATAGAGTAAAATACCATATTCTTAATGTTTCTTTCTTCAAAAATAAAAAGCATTGTAAAAATAAAAATTGTATTTGTTATTATAAAACCTAACTTATCAAATAAATAAATATACATTATACCCACTAGAATGGTTATAGCAAGTTTTAAGATATCCCCTGGCTTTTCTTTAGTCTTATCTTTGGCATTTTCTGTATCATCTTTTTTCTTTATGGTAGATATAAACATAAGTGCTCCTAAAAGTATAATAATTAGACTTATAATGAATGGATATTTGGCAGGTCCTACTGGATCAACAGATGTTGATTTACTGAATGAATTAGATATGGCTGCAGCAACGCTTCCAAAGGCTACAACGAGAACCGCTATCCTTCTTTCTATAGCCATGTTAATACCTCCTTTCTAATTATTATCTCTAAACTCAATGTGAGTTTAGAGATAATATAAAAATCTATCTTGATTCAATTATAAATCTATCTTGTTAGTTCTGTTCTTCAGCCAATTCTTTAAGGTTGATTGATACATAGCTATTATAAATATTATCCAAAATTCCTCCGAATTCTTCTGGACCAATATATTCTACTTCAGTACCCTCTTCTTCAAGCTCTTTTACAAATGACTCTTCATTCAATGCTTCTTTCACAATGCTAGCAATCTTTTCTACTACTTCTGATGGTGTACCTTTTGGAGCAAGAAGTCCTCTAGGTCTATCTAAAACGGCATCATAGCCTTGTTCTTTGGCGGTTGAAACATCTGGTAAAGCCTTGGTACGTTCGTTTGTTAAAGCAGCCAATACTTTTACATCTCCAGATTCAAGTAACCCTCTAATCTCCGAATATTCCCCACTAGATACATCAATATGTCCACCAAGAATAGCTGTTAGAGCTTCTGAACCACCATCAAAAACAACAGGGCTAACTTCAACATCTGAAGCAGATTTTAGTAATAATAATTGTCCTAGTGTATTAGATCCTGAAGGTATTCCTCTACCCCATCTTTGTTCTTTTGGTCTATTTCTAGCATCCTCCATTAATTCATCTAATGTATCCCAAGGAGCATCTCCCTTAACATAGATGTATTGTGGATCATTTGCCACTGAACAAACAGGTTCAAAATCTGCATAACTAACCGGCATATCCCCTATAATACCTGCACTAATCATACTTGTAGTAAAACCTAATAAGTTATAACCATCTGGTTTTGCATCCTTTACATACATAAACGCAATTGCACCAGATGACCCTACGCGATTTTCCACAACCCATGCGTTACCATTCAATTGGTCGGTTATCGCTTTTCCAAGGTTACGTAAGAAAATATCTCCACCTGAACCAGCTTTTGAAGAATAGGTTGCAAAAATATCTTTTTCTGGGAATGTATCAGCAATATCTCCTTCATTTTGTTGTGTAGTTTGTGAATCACTACAACCAAATATGGCAAATGTCAAACAAAATATTAGTGCGATTACCATTAACTTCTTGAAATTTCTTTTTAGCATTTTTCTTCCTCCCATTTTTATTATTTTTGACAAATACAAAACAATTCTCGGTGAGTACAACCCTCCTTTCTTGCACTTTTTTTACTACAATAAAAATTTTATAGATGTTTAATTATGTTGTTTGTAAGTATGAATATAATTCTAAGTTAATTTTAAAGTAAAGTCTAGACAATCTTTTCAGTGGTATAAATCAATAATTTAAAAGCTATAAATATTTGTTATACCTTTTGAAGTTTGTTAAATATTTATTTATAAAGCTTTTATAACAGTAATTTTCCATGCCAACTCATTCCTTTATCTTTAATATATTGTATTAAGCTAAATTTTCTTATTTATTTTAATCTCTAGAAAACACTGAAATAACAGCCATCAACCCTTTAATCCATGACTATATATTTTTTTCTTTTAGGTAGTAATACTTTCTATACTAAATAAAAATATGAACTTACTTAAACTTTCATGGTATAATATAAATATAACTTTAACTTAGAATATCAATAGATTCGTAGTTGCAATTTCTATTCTAACTTTTTTTAATAATTAAAGTAACACGAGATTTCTAATATGTTTTAAACATTTATAACAGATTAATCTGTTATAACAAAAAACTATATCTTTGCTGGAGGTTATGATGCGTATTGAATCCCTATCCCTATTTGTATCCGTTGTACAATACGGAACTATTTCAACTGCTGCAAAAATAAATCATATATCACAACCTGCTTTATCTCAACAAATTAAAAAGCTTGAAGATGAGTTAAATATTAATTTATTTAATAGAAATTGCTCTAATAATAGAATAGAACTAACAACTTCTGGTAAAATTTTCTATGGTTATGCAAAAAAAATAACGCAATTAAATGATGAAGCTTATATTAACATACATAATAATAATATAAACGGAGAGTCTATTATAATTGGAACAGGTCTATCAGGTGGCACTTATGTTGCTCCTGATTTGATAAGGTCATATAAAAAATATTATCCGAATGTTGATATTAAACTTCACATGGTTCCTGGCAAATTTCTTTGTAATAATCTTATAGATAAAAAATATGATTTAATCATATCCAGTATTCAACCTAATGATTCAAAATTTTATTCTTACACACTTTTACCTGACCCTCTTGAGCTAATTGTTCCCAATAGCTATTCTTTAGGAAATTCTATTCATATCAATAAGTTATGTAATAACCTTATTATAGTTAGAGAAGAAGGTTCTTTAAGTAGAAAGTTCCTTATTAATAGTTTAAAAAAGTGTGATATTAAACTTTCTGATTTTAGGCAGGTTACAGAAGTATATACTAATCAAGCAATAATTCAAGGAGTAGAAGCAGGTTTAGGTTGTGGATTCGTGCCAAAATCCTCAATCTTAAAATTTAATGGGCCAAAGTTTAAAATTTTAAAAGTTCGTGGCCTTTCTACTTCTAGGAATATCAATATAATAAAACTATATGATACACCTAAAAGTGTAGCAATTATTAGTTTTATAAAATTTTTTCAAAGTGACATTTGGAAAAATGAATTATTAAACAAATAACTCATGAGGTTGTTGAAAAAAGATATCAATAATCTTCTTATTTTGAGAGGATTGTCGATATCTTTTTTATATTTAACGCTGTTGCTGTAATCAAGGCTTGTGCCTTAACTCCTTCAAAGCCCCGATAATGAGCATAACGAATACCACAGGGCTCTTTCATATCAGCAAATATTCGCTCTATGGTTTCTTTTCTTCTTTTATATAAATTTTTGCCCTTTTCCGTTTTCATAAAGGCTCTTACTTCGTCTGCATAGTGCTCTTTTATATGACGCCTTATGGTTCTTGTCTGAGAATCACTTATGGTCATGGTTTCTTTGTTTTCGTATAGATATTTTTCTCTCTTTGGGTAGTTTATTCAAATCTTAGGATTACTTTCGTATTCTACATAGCCTTGTTTCGTTGTTGTTATGTAGTTTACTATCTGTCCTTCAAAGCATTGTAGTATCTTCTTCTGGGTAATACTCAAACCAGTACTTTGATTTTTTTCCTTTCTTACCTCTAGGACCAATAACAGGGGTTAAGTTTCTTTCACTTAATTCTTCTAGTACATCAATATTAAAATATCCTGAATCTGCACCTACATACTTAGGAATAATTTCAAAGGTTTCAAAGATATGATCTAAGTTATCTACATAAACGATAGCATAATGGACATTACCTGGGGTAACGTTAATAACTAACATAATATTATGCATACTATCTACTATACCATGGAGTAGATGATAAAACCCTACTGGATTTCTATCATGGTGCAAATAACCGCTGTCAGGGTCAGTTTTACTTACCTTTTTAGATTTTGTAAGAATTTTTTTTCTTCAGGTTTTATTGGTTTTGTCGTTTAGATTCTCTCTTTTCATTGATGCGTGTTAAAAGGGACTCATCTTCTGTAATGATTTCTTCATACTCTTTATTTTCATACTTTTAATTACTGGCATTTGCCCGAATATGGGTGGAATCTGTTTAAAAAATTTTACCCTTTACTAAGCCTTTGTCAATGGCCATCAGCACGATTTCATTAAAGCTTTCTTCATATACATTACTCTCTTCAAAACGCTGTTTTCGATTATAGCTAAAGACACTATGATCTGGAATTTCTTTCGTTAATCCATAACCTAGGAACCCTCTATAGACCATGTTATGATGTACTTCATCTACTAATCTTCTCCCAGAAGATATTCCATAGAGTGATTGCAATAGGGTCATTTTAAATAGTGCGACTAGCTCTATTGAAGGTCTTCATTTATTCAGAATAAAATTCAGCTACTAAATCATATAAAAAATCGAAGTTGATCTGTTTACTTATCTTTCTCAGTAAATGTTCTGGTTTTACTAACTGCTCTAACATAACTAATTCAAACTTTTGTTGTTCACCTATTTTCCTTGTTGTCATCATTGTAATCACCGCTATTTATATAGTTCCACATCATAAAAAAAATCCCTTTTTGTAGGAATCTTTTTTTCATTAATTTTGTACTTTTTCAACAGTCTAAACAAGGTAGTTTCTACCTTGTTCTATTTTTTTGGTATAAAAAAATCTAAAAAGCTTACATTTGCTTTTACTTCTCTCTATTGCTAAATCACAATATCCTTCTTCTGATATAAAACATAGGAAGATACAATACTTAATAATATAATAGCTAGCATTATAATTAAATACACTAAATCTATGTTCCCGTTTTCTATTATATCTCCTGCATCTACATACTTAAATGGTGAAAAGTATTTTAGAAACTCAAATTTATCTGATAATTGTGCCATCACATTAAAGAAATATGTGACAAATACCAACCCTAAGGATAAGGAAAATATAGTTCTGCTTCTTCTTATAATAATGGATATTAAAAAGGTAAGTGTTGCGAAGGTTAAATGAAGTAAGAATGGACCAACAAAGGATAGTAATATAAATATATTCACTTCATACTCTGCATCCCCCATAGCAAGTCCAAAATAACTAATAAGGACACTTATTATATTAAAAATAATAAGATTTGCTAAAACTAAAAGAAGTTTTTGGCTAATTATATTAAATCTTGTAATTGGTTTTGAAAGTAAGAATTCTGCAGTTTTCTCATTCTCTTCCTTAGATACTATACTAGAACCCAATGACACAGCATAAATACTACCAAATAATGTAGTCATTAAATAACATTCAATTGCATAAAACCCCAGTGGAGTTATTATACTTACTCTATCCATTCCAAATGCTTTCATGAAACCTTCTGGAAATGCCTGCATAAAGTCCTCAAACCCCTCTTGCTGCTCAGCAAATTGTGGGTAAACGCTAAGGGTAAAAATCACTAATCCTCCAATAATAATAGTCCATATTAGTAGTCCCTTTATATTTCTTCTAAACTCTCTTTGAAATAACCACATATTAATCCTCCTAACTACTTTTCATAATAATGCATAAATATTTCTTCCAGGGTAGGCTCTTCAATTAAAATATCTTTAAATTCTAGGTCATTTAAATATCTAATAAGTTTTTTAGTACTCCCACTATATAAAAGTTTAATTTCCTTTCCAACTATTTGTTTTTTTATAATTCCTTCAAAATTAATGTCCATTTTTTTATCATTGCCAATGATATGGACATTTTTAAAGTTTGAGCTTGTTATATCCTCCATTTTTTCAACCTTTATAAGCTTGCCTTCCTTTATTATTCCGACCCTGTCACATATTTTTTGTACCTCGCTTAATATATGGGAAGAGAAGAAAATGGTAGCCCCTTTATCCCTTTCCTCTCTCAATATATCAAAGAATGTATTTTGCATCAGTGGATCTAACCCACTGGTTGGTTCATCTAATATCAAAAGCTTAGGTTTATGTAGAAGGGCTTGCACGATAGAAACCTTTTTCTTATTACCAAAGGATAGATCCTCTATTTTTCTACTTAAGTCTAGATCAAGTCTATCAGACAGTTCTTTTATCCGCTTTGAAAAATCCTTATTATAAAATTTCCCTGAATATACTAATAGGTCCTTGACCCTCATATCATCGTAATAATTTACCTCCGAGGGCAGATAACCTATTTCCTTTCTTATTTCCTTAGAGTTTTTTATGATATCCTTACCGAAAATAGTGGCGCTACCACCACTGGGAAAGATAAAGTTTAAAAGGGTCCTAATTGTTGTACTTTTTCCAGCCCCATTAGGTCCTATAAATCCAAATATTTCTCCTTCTTCTACTGATAATGATACATCAATGATTCCTCTGCTCTTTCCGTAATATTTGGTTAATCCCTTTGTTTCAATAACACTCATTGACTTCCCTCCTCTACAACCTCTTAACTAAAAAGGGGAAAAGTATTTCTACCTGTCCCCTAAGCCTTATGATTTATTAAAATTTAGTAATCCAATTATGTTTATCTTCTATTGAACCATTTTGTATTCCAGTAATTGTATCGTAGATAGTTTGGGAAATTTCTCCTATTTCGAAATCATTAAGAACAATATCCTTACCCTTCCATCCTAATTGACCAATAGGTGAAATAACTGCAGCTGTTCCAGTTGCAAAGGCTTCCTTAAGTCGCCCTTCTGCATGCCACTTAAATAGCTGATCTATGGTAAATCTCTCTTCTACTACTTCTATTCCCATTTCTTTTAAAAGTGTTATGGTTGTATTTCTTGTAATACCGGCTAGAATGCTTCCTTCCAATGGAGCTGTGTATACTTTATCGTCCACTACAAATATTGCATTACTGGTGCCTACTTCTTCTACATATTTTCTTTCCTTACCATCCAGCCATAAAATTTGTGAATATCCCTTTTCGTGAGCCTCCATTTGAGCTCTTAGACTGGAAGCATAATTTCCTCCTGTTTTAGCAGCACCTACCCCACCTTCTACCGCTCTGACATATTTATCTTCAACATAGATTTTTGTTGGCATAATTCCCTCTTTATAATATGAGCCTACTGGAGAAAGTATGACCATAAATTTATAACTAGAGGAAGGCTTTACTCCAAGTGCTGGTTCAGTAGCTATTACAAAGGGTCTTATGTAAAGTGATGTGTCCTTAGCTGTTGGAATCCAATCCCTGTCTATATCTACAACAGTCTTTATGGCCTCAATAGCCAATTCTTCATCTATATGTGGTATGCATAAGCGTTCATCTGAAATATTTAGTCTCTTAACATTATCACTAACTCTAAATAATTGAACGCTTCCATCCTTTGTCTTATATGCTTTTAATCCCTCAAAGGTTTCCTGTCCATAATGCAATACCATGGCAGATGGATCCAATTCTAATGGTCCATAGGGTACAACCCGGGGATCGTGCCAGCCTTTTCCCTCTTCATAGTCCATAATAAACATATGATCTGTAAATATCTTACCAAAAAGAAGATTATTTTCATCTGGTTTCACTTTTGGATTCTTAGTTCTTGTAATAGAAATTTTCATGTTTCATTGCTCCTTTTATAAGTTTTTTCTGATAATTCTAATTATATCCTAATCAATTATTGTATTCAATAGATTATTAGGATGGTTGTTTCCTTAATACCTCCTTTTAATATACATTATCTGGTTTAAATTTGTTTTTTGCCAGAAAAGAACTTTATTCCTACTCTTACTGATATTTAAAAATCTTACCATCACTATGCTCAGGATCTGGGTTATCTGATTTAGGGCAATACACAATAACATTTGCGAATATTGGCTCCTCAAAAGTTATTGTGGATCCACCTATTCCCTCATAGGTCCCCTCTTCAACATATTGGTATGTAGCATATATAATCTCATCATCCTCTAAAGCAAACCTTATCTCATAAGCAAAGACTTCCAACTCTTCTCCCTCGTGTTTAATAATCACCCGTTGACCCTTCTCATCCCCATAACCACCATACACTTCAGATTCCCTTGTCTCAAACCTGTCATAGATCTCCCACACTTCTTGGTTATAGGAATACTCCTCATCCCTATTAGAATAGGATTGCCAGCTCATCACCCCCACAACAATGATCCCTAAAACACATATAGCGATTGCTAATCTCATTAATAACTTCACCTTTTCACTTCCCTTCCAATACTAACCCTAAAAATATGAATCCAAATATATGTTAATAATTCTATTATTAGTAATGTTTTCCTTCTTTTTATACTACATCTGATACTTTTAACAATCTTCTATACTATGCCATCGTCGTCGTAACCGACCTAATCTTCTTGTGTGTATCTATATAGTAAATAAATATTATATAAAGCCGGGATTAAAATGGGCAATACCTATATTTGTTTTTCCAAACTCCAGTGATCCCTATCTAAACCTCGGTATTATGTACGCCACTAGAGGTCTAATAACCATGCATTAGATACCTACATGAAAGGCAGAGATGAAGAAAAAGAAAGGATTAGAAAAGAGTACCAGGACTTCGTAAAGCAGGAGCAGATGAAGACCCTAGAATGCTATCAGGGAGGTTATACTATGATTCAGGCGAACTACAATATAAGGGTTCTATCCTAGGAAACACTCCCTATGGTCAAGGTGTAAAATACTTTAAAAATGGTAATGGTAATATCCACATGGAAGGCTTATTTGGAGACTGGTTCATAGAAAAGGGAAGAAAGTACTACGAAAATGGCCATCTTCGATACGAAGGAGATTACAATCGCGGTCCCCGACACTACTATGGGCCCAGATACTTCGTTAAAGGAAATCTATATCATGAGACAGGTAAAATCTCGAAAAATCTAGAGCAAAGTCTAGTAAAAGAAAGGCCATTGGGATATGAATCTGGCTATATGGTGAGCCTGGAACCGAGATGGTTACTGACAAACCTACATCTCTTGTTCTATTATTGAATATACCAAAATTCAGGAGAGTAATATTTGGGAATGGGTTCGAAATGCTGGTCTGAATGAAGGGCATATATTTGAACCAGTAGGTGAAAATTCTTTGCTTTATCAATCTCATTCAAACATTAATGATGAAACTGAAAAAGATTTCAACGCTATGAATGTTTTCTTTGTAGAATTAGTAAAAATAACAGACGAGGATACCATTAGAGATTTAATAATCTCTCCATTAATAAATATTATTTCTAATAATCCCTGTGACTTTACCGCTAATAAAAACTATTTACCCATCGGAACTTTTTAAAACTAAAATCTATTGATTTACAGAGGATACTAAATAATGTATATCCATATTTTAAAAAGAATTTAGTATCCTCCTATTTCGATGTTTTCTATCATAACAATTTTTGTAATAATAATTAATATTAGATAATCAACTCTGACTTTTGCCCATAGCTGGTAATATAGGATGATGTCTGCGCACGGGTTAGAGCTACATATAATAAACATTTTTCTCTAGTCAGAACCTCTATTTTAGATATTTCATCTATAGCATTTATAGTAGAAGATTTCAGTGGCACTATACCATTATTCACTGCTACTACAAATACATGTCTAAATTCTAAGCCTTTCACTCGATGCATTGTGGCTACACGCACACCGTCAAAACTTCTCTCATCAATTTTACTTCGCTTTATCTCATATGTTTTAATACCTTTTTCTAATAATCCTGTAATATAACCATCCAGGAGCCTGCGTGTCCGTGCTACAATACAAATGCCCCTTAAATCTTGACCATTTAAATGTAATCTATTTATTTCATTAATTATATATTCCATTTCTTTAGCAGCAGATTTGAAGTTTTTATTTATAGGAGCTATTCCATGGGTTAAGGATTGACATACCCTGCCATTATCATACTCTGTGTCTAAATCATCAAAATGAACACCTTTTAATAACTCAAAGGCATATTTTCTTATCTCCTCTGTAGTTCGATAGTTAATACTTAAATATCTGCTCCTTCCCCGAATATTAATACCACATTTAGATAATACCACTTTGTTTTTATAAATTCTTTGGTGTGTATCTCCAACTATAAACATATCATTTTTATGTTCTTTTCCTGCTATTGCCCGTAATAAACGAAATGCATTTACGCTAAAATCCTGGGCCTCATCTACTATTATTGTTGTGTATTTTAAAATATCAGGATGGTTTTTAATTAATAATTTACATTCATACATAGCAGTTTCTACATCTCTTATACGGTTATCCTTAATCAAGCCTTGATATTCTTCTATTACCTTCCATACTTGCATCCTCTTTCTACGATTTAAGCCTGTTCCTCTACCTATACGAGAGACCTTTATATAGGCTTCCTTAGAATAAGCTTTATTAGGGGAGATAACCTTGAGCCATTCATCTAAATAAAATTCTGCACTAAGTCCACTAGTATCTCCAGCTAATATTATAGCTTGTTCCCATATATTCAAAAGCTCATTATCATATGCAATCCTATAGTTAAATCCCTGTTCCCGCATAAATTGATTAACCCAGGCATCAAAATTCACAACTTCTATTTTTCGTAATTCCTCTACACTACATATTTTTCTCAGACTCTCCTTGATATCTCCCGCAAGGTTTTTAGTAAAAGTTGTAAATAATATCCTTTCTTCACCTTCTAAAGCAGAAGCAAGGTATTTTGCACGATGAAGTGCCACAACTGTTTTCCCTGTTCCCGCCCCTCCTAATACACGAGCCGGTCCGTAGTAATTCTTTTTTACAATTTCTCTTTGAGTAGGATGTAAAAAAACTCTCCACTTCTCCAGTGGTTCTGCCATGATCCTGCGTAGTTCATCTTCTCCTTCTAAAATAATAAAACTTTTTTGACTCCTAGTATTGTCAAGGGCTGTTCCAAGATTGTTATCATGCTCAATTTTTTCTTCTCCAATATTAAATAGTTGAGCAACTTCCTCTACAGAAAATCCATTGGCTAACCACTCCAAAGATTCATAAGCATCTTCTGGAAATGAAGATTTTAGAGAATATAGCATTTTCTCAGATTGAATAGTTCTTACTAAGGGAATAATTTCTTCTGGAATTCCAAGAAAAATAAGGTCCTTATCTGAAATATTCTTAAATATATTATTACTAATATCAGAGACTTCTGGTGTTTCTACTGTAATATCAAATATTTGGACGCTTCCAGTAGTTGGATTAATTATACATTTTTTTCTTTGAGCCCATGCATATGCCTCATCATGGTGGTCAACCCATAGAAGAATATATACTCCCGTCTCCTCCTGCCTAACCACAATGCCTCGATAAGTATCGTCAATTCGGACAGACCAGATTTTATTATCTTGAGCATTATGGATTTTTTCATAATTTATCCCTGGCAAGCGAGGATTATTACGAAATTTATTCATAAATTCAGTTACCTTGCCCTGTATTTTTTTTGGCAATACAGCAAAGGAATTTAAAAATTCTGATGATATGGCTACAGTAGTCTTATCCATTAATTTATACCCCCCTTAATTATTGATGGAATATCATCATCTAAAGCAAACACTATCCAGCCAGCCTTTTTAAAAGCGTCTTTATTTTGAACCTGATCCTTTAATAATGCAACAACCTTTTCTTCTTCCCAAGCCATTTCACCTTCACCGATAACCCCACTGTTTTCACCCATTAACTCATATCCTGTAGATGTAGGTGCCCTTACACTCATAGATTGTAACTTTGTTGCAAACTCAATAGCTTCTTCATCTAATAATTCCTCTATAATTTCTTCCCAGCCATTTTCAAATGATACAGCCACCATTGATTCTACCGCTATATTGTCCAAAATAGGTAATTTACTGTATATTAATTCTTGGATGCCTAACTTAGTCATCCCCATAAAGTTATCTGAGAATTGCATTACATTATAAAATTGCCAAAACCCATTCCAATCTTTTTGATAATTTTCTGTCCTATTATCCTCAATATCATCTAGTAGAGCCCATACCCTAGGCAATACTTCACCGTTTGTTTCTCTTCCTTTTGATACGCTAATTCCAGAGAAAATCTCTAGATGACCAATAGATACCCTTGGACTCCAGGATCCAAAAATACTATCATCTTTAGTAAAATCATAGTCTATTACCTGGGATGCATCTATTATTTCAATTACTTCCTTATGCCAATCCATAAATGCATTTTCATCCTTAGATAATGGCGGTTTTAATAAAGACATAGATATTCCTTTAGCATGGACCTTAAATATAGACTCCCCATTTGACGACTCCAAATATCGTATCAAAAGTTCCATTGGAGATAGTTTACTAGGTTGTAACTCTTCAGCTCCTCCATTTTCAACTATAGGTTTATACATCCTTGGTCCGTATGGCATGTTTTCAGGGATCAAAGTTTGGGTTGCATAATCTCCCTGATTTTTAAAAACACTTTGAACATCCTCATAGCTTAAAGTCCAAACACGAAACTTATTACTTCGTCTAATTGCCTCTCGTTTTAATGTATCATCTCCACACCTATCCTTATGGTAAGTGAAACCATCAGTGAAAATAGCAATAGGTTTTTTCCCATCAGATTTTCTTCTTGGCCATAATATAAAGTCTGCACGGGTTTTCACAGCTACACCATATTGTTCATCTAAAGTAACTTGAGGTTCTATTTCCCAAGCACAATTATTAAGCTTAAGGGAAAACCCTTTCTTTTCATTAACAATTTCATTTTTTACTTCTACAGCTCTTTTATCATTTTTCATTAATTCCAGAGCTTGAATAAATTGTCGTTCTAATTCACTTTCAAAAAGAGGATTTACAAGAACATGGTCTAATTTTTCTATTTTTTCTATATTCTCTTTCCCACTGAGTATTTGCCTTAATAATTTAATAGCGGTAGACCTAGAAATCTCTCCTATATTCCTACTCTGACGATAGGCATATAGACAGCGATAACACCCATCCTTTTGACTATCCTCTTTACAAGTGCAATTTTCTAATACCCTAAGAGCCTTTTCAAAAATCTCAATTAATGAATTTTCATTTTGCAATAGTTGTTTAAGATAACCAGTCCCCCCAGGGATAGAATCAAATATTACAAGGTATTGTTTTCGAAAGTTCGCATTCTCCACCGGAACCTCACTTAAAGTGACTCTCAAATGATCCACATTGCCAAAATATTCTTTCATACCCAACATAAATGCAGCAATAAAAGATTCCTGCCTAGTATTTGTTAAATCTGAAGTAGTTGACGGCACAAGGATTCGCAAAGCCTCTGTTATAAATTCCCTATATAAAAACAAACATTCCTCATAGGGCTCATTATCAAGTAGTTTTGGGTTTTTAGCCCGGCAATTATAAGAATGATTAGGCTTCCCAGTCTTAGGTTGAATTCGACCACAATATTTACATATTCTAAAACCCTTTCTTACATCTTCCACCCCTGAAACTAGGAAACTTTCACCTTGAATATCTTTTTCCCCAAAGTTTATTTCCCTTAATGTAGCTTTCTTTACAAACTCATACCCAAAGGGAAAATTATCATTGTTCATTTGATATGCTCTTTCTATATCATTATCTTCATCTACATCAACCAGCAATTGCTTGAAATAAAAAACATTTGTCCTATCATCACTTTCATCACCTATTTGTGCTTTATCGTAAGGCAAATTAGAATACACCATTTTTAGCTTAAGCATTGTTCTTATCTGACCGGAATCTGCCCACCCAACACTTCCACATCTAGGACAGGAAGATATATTAGTAAGATGGGTATTTTCTTCTCCATAAGAACAATCAGGGCAAAGTCTCCACTTAGCCTTTTGGGCAGTGGTCATATCTATTTGATTAATCTTTAATTTTTTACCATCTACATAAAAATTATTATCTGGTGCAAATTCACTAAGAGCAGATGAAGCATTTCTACTATATTCATATATCCTCTTCTCATACTTACGCTTTTCATTCTGTACTTCATTTTCCATAGGATCTTCTTTACGAAAGAGGACTGCTTTTAGTATTATTCCTCCTTCAGGAAATGCATAGTTAGGTAAAAGTCCTTCATCAGACATAAATTTAAATACATTTTTACTTATAAGGTTATTAACTACATTACTAATGGCATATAATTCACTTTTTAGTTCCTTTATTTCCTCCTCATAGGAAGAATCCTTAGGTTTTTCTTCCATCTCCTTTAATAAGTTCTTTAGATCTTTAATATCCCCTTGTAAGGCATCCTTTTGAGCTTTTAGAAATTGAAATGCTCCTAATATCTTTACATGCATAGGACTATCATCTAATCCATTACCCTTTGCAAATAATTCAAGTTCTTTAATGGTATTCTCATCTAATTCATCATCGGAACGAGAAAACATTTGAATAAAGGTTAGAATAAGATTAGATAAATTATTCTGGACAAAATGTAAAAAGTTGAAAGGATATATATTCTTAGTTCCCTTATCTAAATTATTTAGACAAATTCTAATTTTTTCTGGAATAGCCTTTTCAGGAACACCTCTTTTTATCCAGCTATCCATACAATAGGCAACAAATTGTCTCTCCAAAACAGCGGAGGCACGCAAAAAAATCTTTGGCGGCTCCACCACACCATGTATCATCTCCATAGGTTCTGCATAGAAGTATAAATCATGGGGTTTAGCATTAGCAACTGCTATAGTTAGAGCATTCCCATCTTTACGCCCTGCCCTACCGGTTCTTTGTAAAAATTGAGCTTGGGCAGGTGGCATACTACAAAGTACAATTGTAGAAAGATCCCCAATGTCTATCCCCATTTCCAAGGTTGGAGTAGAGGATAATAAATTTGCATCCCAAGGTTTATGGTACTCTTTACTTCTTTTAAATTCCATTTCTAATGCTTCCCGATCATCCCTATCTAAAAGACCGGTATGTTCCTGGGCATTAATACGCACCAAAGCTCCATTGGTATAAAGTTTCCCATAATAGCCTAGTTCCTGATCAGCATTTTCATATAGATGTCCATGACAATTACTTCTAGGGCAAGGGGCACCTTTCCAGAACTCACTATTTTCTTTAGAAGCTGAAATCACTGTTCCACAAACATCACATATAAATTGGCTAACTTTTGTAGATATATCTACTTTAGATTTATTGATACCAAATGCACTATAAGTTGATGGTGAGGGCATCTTAACAATAATTTTTGATTTAAAAAGTTCTTCCAAAATAATATTTCCTATATATTCTGGTAATTCCTCACCAATCATTACCTCATCAATGCAATCATAAATCCAATTATTATATTTTGAATTTCCACTAAGTCCATCAAAATTCCATAACCTTTTTACATTCTCAATAGGCTTATAAATAAAGCGAGGCACATTTCTTCCAGCTATCACACCAGGCATCCACTTTATTTCTTTATTTGAAAGTAAATAAGAATTTCCTTTATTCTTGGTAAAAATATTATAAATTTTATCATTAAAGGCACCATTAGTACCTATGATATGTAAAAAACCAATAATCATTTGGTAAAATGATTCTACTTTAGCTCCCTTAAGTACTCCTACCTCATTTATAGTTCTTTCCCTAACCCTATCAACTATTTCTCTTATCCTTTCTCCATTATAGCTTAAAACAGAACAACCGGACTTTTCTAATGTTCTACCAATTCTAGAACCTAATCCAAATTCCAACATTATTTCATATTTTACTCGATTTTCAATCCATTCAATAAGTCTTTTTGCTTCTTTACTATTGCCTAATCTCCCCTCTAGCATCATTTTTTCATAAGCTCTCATCCAAGTCATATTGGGGGGAATAAAAAGAGCAACAAATTCCTCATTGCTTAACTTACTATGCCAATATTCTATAAAGGAGTTTTGAAATTTCTCTAGGGATAGTCCAGACCCTCCATCTAGAGCAAATTGTTGTATTGCACCCCGTAAGCTGAATCTCCAGGTCCTAGAGTTGAAAAAACCTGCTCTATGGGCAGCGTCCTGAACATTATCAGAAAATGCAAGAAGTTTTTTATCATCATTAAACCTTGAAGCATAAAGCTGAGAAACTTCCGCACTAATAGCTGTGGCACTCCTTAAACCTATTAATGATAAACCACTTCTACTTTTGCAAAATGGACAAACATATTGTTTAAAATCGCCTTTCCCAATAATATTATTTAAGGGTAATATAACTGGGATGGTTTTTCCTCCACACACAGGACAGCTTTCTTTACCATCTAGATTAAGTTGTAAACATTCTATGCATAAACGACCAGTTATCATTCCCTTAGGAATAACTTTCCCATCATGGGGATATACCATTTTTATTTTATCATCTTGGCTGAAAAATAGATTATAAAATGTATCCAAACTTGTCATAGCCACATTATTTCTCTCATTTATAATGCTTACCCAACCTGTTTCCCCACAGTCACGGCAATTTACAACAGGTAAATAATGTTTTGCTTGGTTTTCATTTAAATCTGCTTCAATGGCATATTCAATATCATCTTCACTAACCTTAGCTAATAGCCTACGAAGTTCCCTCAACCAAAATTGAACCTGAACATTTAAAAATGGACGGGTTTTTCCTTCCTTTCCAGTTCTTCCATGGGAGATAAGAGCAAATAGTGCATCCAGAACTAAGGAAGGATTAGATAGTTTTAAAATCTCAGGAAACTTATATTTTAATTCATCTAAAATATATTCTTCCTGAACATAATTTCCTTCCATAATTTCTATCATATGTTGCATAAAGCTATGATTCATTAATTGTTGACCTATTCTTATTCTAGTCTTATCTGAAAGGATATCATCCCTATCAAAATCTTCTTCAAGCCAACATTCACTAGCTAATGTAAGATATTCTTCTAATTGACCTTCATTTATAAGTGTAGATAATCTTTTACATTGGTCTTCTGTGGGGAATGTAAAGTCCTCAATATCATAACCATCAAAAAATTCCGAGGAGGTTAGCCTATCTTCAGTGATAACTGAGTTATCCTCAAATACTTCGCCAAATATACTGCTGGCGTATTCCCTTATAGCCTGGGTGCTATCCTTAGTCCCCATTGTTGCAGATGTGCCTACACAGCATAGGTAACCTTGCTGAGTGTATAGCTTTGCCTTTAGCCTTCTCAATAAACAAGCTAAGTCTGTCCCCTGTGCCCCATCAAAAGTATGAAGTTCATCTACCGCAATATATTTTAGGGTATCCGGTTTGTTATGGGCCCAAAGAGCTGAATCCTTAGGTCGGACCAATAGATAATCCAGCATCTTATAATTAGTCAATAGAATATCCGGAGGATTGGATAATAAGGTTTGATGGTCAGTAATTATCCTATCCTTTGTCATCATACGAGATGACTTTTTTTCATAACCGCCAACATACATTCCCGCTGTAATATTTCCCCGTAATTCTGAGCTTTCATATATATAATTAGCTATTCGCTTTGCCTGGTCAGAGGCAAGGGCATTCATTGGATAGACAATAAGGGCTTTAATACCTCTTTCGCCTAGATGGTGATAACAATATTCTAAAATGGGATAGAGGAAACATTCTGTTTTCCCACTACCAGTCCCTGTTGCAATCAAGGTAGAACGCCCATCCTCACCAGTTAATTTTTCATATGCCTTTTGTTGATGGATATAGGGTTTATACTTAGGGTGAACTGCTTCAAATGCTATAGTTTCCTCCCCAACTCTAAATGGCAATCTAATAGAAATATAGGGCTCACGAAAAACTGCATTTTTAGTACTTAACATCTTAGATAACGAGCCCCTAAATGCATGATTTGTCATAGGAAAGGTAGTCTCTATATAATCACATAAACCTTCTTGTAAATGTCTAGCTAATACCGATGGTAACATCTCCACTCCCCCTTTAATATCCTATAAATATCACATTACTTTTTATATCTTTCTTCAAAGAACTTCCAAGCTATTTCATAATCCTGTTCCCTATCACATTTATCAAAGGGAGCAACATATTCAATGGTTCGTTCCACAGGTCCACCGGGCATAGTTTCATCTGTAATTGTACGATAGAATTTTTCACCTGCTTTGGCATTTTTCTTAGGTTCGAATTCATTACGACTAAAACCGACGCCTGTTAAACTGCGGTTGTTGGTGAATACAATCCTTCCATTTTGATCATACCAAGTATCTGCTTCATATTGCTGCAAGACAGGAAATTGGATACGATAGATGGTCTTTAATTGTTCTAAAGTCATACCCAACGCCATTGCAGTAAGTACATCTATTTCCACCAATGCCTGTCTGCGTTCGTAATCGGTGCGTAAAGGTGTGTCCCAAGTCCATTCTGAAGTAAGATTAGTAAACTTTTCAGGGCGAAGGCGAGGATCAGATTTGGACCACATTTCTTCAATATAATCTTTTTCCCACATTTGACTCCAAAGTGAAGAGTATTGAATTGTTAAAGAATTCAACATTAAAGTCCTCACTGACAGTGCAATTGTATAGTCATTATTATTTAACATTGGAAAATTTTTTATAGTATCATAATAAACATCATTACGTCCAGTATTTTTTATTAAGGCATCATAAATAATTGAGCTCATACTTCCAGCAAATATTGTTAACTTTGCTATATCCTGAAATTGAAAGCCACATATTGTATGAATATGACCTATTTTTGGTGGAATAATTGCTGGAAATAAAGTTCTTTCTCCACTAAGATTTAACATTCTCCGCATCACCACTCGATAAGAATCAATATATGAAATTCCCCAGGATGAAACAGGAATTCCCTTTTTATATGATGTCATACTTCTAGATATTGTATAATTGGTCCTTTGTATATAATCTGAAGCAAGACTGAATAAATTAATAGAATCATAATCACCTTTCTTATTACATATTTTTCTTGGGGTTTTATATAATGGATTTGCAACTCCTATATGGGGACCACTTATTATTAGATTATACATATTATCTACAAAAGTTGTATTGCGTTTAATTGTGCCATCTTTTTGTGCCCCAGTTTCTTGCCATAGTTGTGATGAAAAAATATTTGAATCATAATCAGAAATTTTTTTTGGATATCCTGAAATTAATTTAAATACTTCCACAAACTGTTTAGAATGAAGTGCTGGTAATCTTGCAGAAGTGTAGTCATGACTACCATCAAATAATAAAGCAAATATTTTTAATTCTTCCTTTCCAACATTTATAATTCTATCTCTATGACCTTGTATATCCCAATTTCCTTTATCATCTTTTATGCCTGGAATTATACCTTCACCAAATTTATCTTCGAAGCATGAAGCAATTGTCGACACATCTATAATGTTTGCTATTGTATCAAATGATTTTGTTGGCTTATTACAATAAATATTTATGCTATATCTTTCTCTATGACCAATTTCAAAATACATCTGTTGATTTTGAAATTGATAATGTGCTCTTAATTTTGTATAAAGTACTCTACGAAAATCCCCACCTTGCGTTTCATTATATACTCCCTCTGGATGTAAAAATGAAAAAATTCCTTTATTATTTGCATATTTCATCCCTTGGGGAATAAAGCATTTAAATAAATTAGTTTTTATACCTTTTAAAACGGCATAATTAGTTATAGCTCCCAAAAAATCTTGAGTTCCAATCATGCTTTCATATTCATTAAAGTACAATTTCTTTGTATATAAATCTTCTAACGCTTTAGCTCTATGCTGTATAGTCTGTGTAGCTGTTAAATCTTGTACCACAAACATAGGATTACTATCGGAAAGTATGGCCTGCTCGTTCCACTCTATTTTAATCCACGGCGGATTCCCGATAATCAAATCAAATCCACCACGCTCAGAAAATAAATCTGCAAATTCTAACTCCCAGTGCATAAATTTCTGTTTATTTGCTATCCCTCTAGCTAACGCAAGGCGTGGTTGTTGTTGGCATAGCTTTGGTATATCCACTACTCCCATACCAGAGTAAAGCTTATTTATATCAATTGCTAGCTGTTCAAATTCTGTTGGTAAGAAGGAAAGTTGTCCTGCTTTTACTTCTTTATTAACACCCTTTAAGGTCTCGATAGTTCCTTCCAAAATCAAATACATATCAGAGATAAACTCACTTCTAGTTGGTAAAAGGTCCGCCTTATCTATAGGCCAAAACCAGAGGGAACACCAATAGTCCATGGCAAACTTAAGCCTAGCATAGGGACCTGCGTTTTTTTGCTCCTCTGATTTATAAAGTCTTTTATATATCATATCCTTTTCCCTAATAGTAGTATAGGATGATGTTTCTTCCCTGTTCTGACCGTATATTGTAAGAGCATCAGAAGTTTTCTCCCCCACCTCTTTGCGAAGCTCTATCTGCTTTTCCCATAGCTTATCAATTATACTTGATAGGCGTAAGAGATTTTGAATTTCATCATCATTATAGGGTTGAATAAACTTTTTATTCCATTTATTTATTGCTTTTATTTCATCAGGGGCAAGACCTTTTATAACCTTATCCTTATAGTTTGCCATACCTGGATCCCCAGTAAGAAAATGATATACCTCTTTTCTTATTTTGCGTTTACTACCTATAGGAACTCTTTTAGGGGCACTATCATACCATCGTATACCTTTTGAAGAGGTTTGTAGTTTCTCTATATGATAACATTGTTTTCTAGCACCTATTAGTGAGTTACCACATACTAACTGGGTACCAAACCATGGTACAAAACCATCCTTATATATAGTATTTAACCATAAAGACACCTCTGCTAATTCTACTGCAATAGGATTTAAGTCTATACCATATACATTTCGGTCAGCAATAAACATTTTCACCTTTTGTAGTTCACTAAAACGATTTTGATGGGAGATATATTCTCCTAATTCTTTCTGTTTTTTTTCTAGATAAGCTTCCGCCAATTGGTTAATAGCTTCATTTAAAAAAGCAGCACTGCCCATTGCCGGCTCACAAATAGTCAAATCTATTATCTCATCTGCTGTTTTTCCTTCTAATAACTCTTTGAGAGAATATTTGACCAGACATTGGGTAAGGACCTCTGGAGTATAATATGAGGCAGATTTTTCCCTTTCCCTCCCTGCTAGGCGGTAGATAAAGGTGTCTTTTTCATAAATACGGAGTCTTCCATCAGAATACCGCGCCCGTTCTTCTTCTGCATAGTTATCTAGCTCATTCTCTGTAACAAAATAACCAACATCTAGTTCATTTATTTCATCTCTAGCACGTTTTACTTCAAATAAAGTTTCCTCTGCAATAAAGCCCCTATAGGATAATAATGATTCATATACTGCTCCCATTTGATTTATACCTAAAGCTGCATAGGATATACGCCCCCTCCTGTCCTTTCTTCGACCAGTGGGGCGAGAAATACTCATAAGATCAATAATCTTCAGTAATGTCTGATTTCTTAATTTAGCACTAGATAATAACGGAGTGTATTCGGGGTCAAAAATATGTGCCTTTAATGGATCTATAATAAAAACATGGTGATAAGATTCTGATGTAGATAATTTCTTTAATTCATCTTCAGACTGTGGGTAGCCATTATAGATTAGGTCAAAAAGCTTCTCTAGGGTCTCATAAAGGTAATATCCCTCCCCTACCTCACTTGTTTCCTCCCTAATACTATCTGTAATATCCCTTAAACTTTCTAAGGAATAACCCTTAGTGTAAGCTGTGGAATCCATAGGAGCATAGCCTAATTCCGGTCGAGCTTCTATAAAAAACATAAATAGCATCCTATACATATATCTTAAACATTGTATAGATAATTCCCCTGCATTTATTGGGTTTTCTTCGAGGTCAATACCTTGTCTATTTGCCTTATCATAAATCACTTCATTGCCCAAAAGTTCAATGGACTCTCTTAATGCATATTTTAAATCCTGAGAAACACCCCTAGCATGTCTATTGCTATTTTCATCTAAGGTATCTAATACAGGCGAGCCTTCATTTGGGCATAGGCTATCTTTATGTAATAATATACTCATTATCTGTAAAGTACTCTCTTCACGATAACGGAATATATCTTTTATATCAAATTCTAGATATCTTTTTTCATTCCACTTATTTCGATCTATGAGTACTATGGCATCTTTACCAATAATAATCAGCCATCTAGGTGCTTCTTCTAGCGAATAGAGAATTTTAGTAGCCAAGTCTTCATTATTGAGAGAAGAAATACTTGGATTTTGGTTTTCTAAAGTATCTGAATCAAAGGAGTATTCATGTAATAAAGCTGTTTCTTCATCTGAACCCTTGTGAGATAACATTACCCAAAGTAAAGGAGCTCCGTTTTGCTTTTTTACCTCTGTATAAATATATCCCTTATTCTCCTCACCATCTACAGGTATTGTAAATGGTTGGGTTTTTTCATAACCTAAAGCTGATAAATAGCTATCAGCTATATCTCGTATTAGTGGAAACATCTGACCTGAGCGGGCTCTTAGGCTTTTTTCATGTATTACATAATATTGTTTTGCTGACTCCCTTAGCAAGGACCATGGTGTTCGTAAATCTTTTTCCTTTGCCTTGTCCCACCAATTTTTTATGATTTGAGAAGCGTTTTCCTCAAATATAGTACTTAAATAATGATTGGTATAGTACTCATTCATATTATTAATTCCTTTTAAGTCCAATGCCAAATCATTTCACCCCCGTAAGAACTGCAATAATTCTTAAGTATGGATTATTCTTTATTTCCAGGCTATTACTAACCCATTCTGTAAACTTATTAAATATTCGTTCCACTTCCCGTTCTTTAATACTTTTGCGTCTTTCATCTTCAAAGAATGATAGTTGGTAATCTTTATGTCGTTCTTCCAGCTGTGCCAATTTGTTCATTTCCTCATTAATAAGAGGATTTATTCTATTTCGATAATCCTCACTATATCTTTTTAATACAATTTTACCTTGTGCTACTACAAAAGGTAGTAGGGCTTCTGCCTCTTCCTTCTTTTCTTCAGTAATTGAATTACTATTAGGTATATCCGCTCTTCCAAAACCACTTTTAAATATTAGCTCATCCATAGTTAGTTCTCCGGAGAATTTTCCATCTACATACTTAAGTCCAAACCACTCATCAACCACAGGTGTAGAATTCCTATTGGGAATTGTCCCTGCAAGGATAAAGATGAATTCATCCTTAGATAGCTTCCCCGGAAAGCCTATAAGTGGAGCTTCTCTCCTGCCATATAAGAGACTAGCTCTATCATTAATCCAGTCAAATATGGGATGAAGGGACCATAAATATTGGGTCTTGGGCCAGGCAGTATCTTCCATATTATTTTGCATACTTCTTTTCATCTCATCCATACAAAACTCCTTATTGGGGCTTAGTCGCAAATAATCTGACTTTGGTAAAGCCTCTTCAGGAAGTATGGCTTTTAATCTTCTTTCTAATTCCGGTATTACTTCTATTTCAAGTCCTTCAACAGTTTCCAACCTTCTCACTGATTGGCGGTCAGTTTGGGAGAAATATGTTAAAGCATTGTTTAGATAGTCAATGTCACTATATAGGGTCTCTTTAGTAACCACCATTGGAGGGTCCTCATCAGACATTGCTTCCTGCATTAAAAGTTCAAAGGGATCAAAGCCATCCGCCATTTCGTCTATTTGATTGCTAAAGTCATCAGCACTTGTTTGATTTTCTATTGCTTCACCAATAATAAGTTCTTCTTCTTCAATATTAAAGGTACCCATTAATAATGTTGGGTCTCCAATATTTTTATAAGCCTGTCCCTCTTTGGTAATAAGAATTTCCATTATCCTCAAATCTCCCCGAATTCTTTCATTCTTACTATTAGTTAAAAAGTAGCGAATATCTGGGCTCTCCTTTTGTCCATAACGATCAATCCGACCATTCCTTTGCTGGAAAACCATTAAAGACCAAGGTATGTCAAAGTGAATTAATCTATGGCTTAAATAATGTAAATTAATACCTTCAGAAGCAACATCAGAGGCCACAAGAATCCTAATAGAAGATTCTTCTCTGCCAAAGTCCTCAACAATTTTTTGTTGTTGCTCATCACTCATTCCACCATAAAGCTCTTGGACCATTTTTTCATCTAATCCAAGAGATTTTTGGAGTTGTTTTGATAGGAATTTCATGGTTTCGATTCTTTCTGTAAAAATAACAACTCTATCCTTCTTATTCTTCATGTCCCAACCATAATCTTTATTATTGAGCAGTTTTAATAATTTTTGATACCGAGAAAAGTTATCCGGTGTTATATTAAGAAGGGATTCCTTTAATCCCTCAAGTTGGTAAATATCCTTGATATCGTATTTATCATATTTCTTGTATAATTTTTTTAAACGCTCATCAATACTCTTTATACAGGCTGCGGGACTTGAAAACATCGATTTTTCAAGACTTGTCTTAAATAATTGCCCTGCAATGCGAGTCTTGCTTTTATCCATATCTAGTTGCATTTCAGCAAAAACTTCATATGCCTTCTCTTCTTCTAAAGATGCATCACATCTTTCTATGGTAACCTTTCTTTCTTTAAAAGAATCCATAACCTGATTTTTTACATCTTTTTTGAAACGTCGAATACAAAGACCTTTTATATCTTCTTTAGTATATTCATGAGGATTAGCTATTGCAGTAGGGTCAAGCATATTCATTAAAGATGCAAAACTTTCACTCCTCCCATCATGAGGAGTAGCCGAAAGCATTATAAGGGTATCTGATTGTTCTGCTAATAGCTTTGCCAATCTTGCCCTTTGGGCTTGTCGCCCACCTCTCTCAGCCACATTATGGGCTTCATCAATAATTATAATATCCCATCTTGCGTTTTCTACATGAGTCCTATATTCTACATCGCGCTTTAATGTGTCTATGGAAACAATTGTCTTATCGTAGTAAAAAAAGGGATTATAGTTTGAAGGAAGTTGAGAACGAATTTTTGAAATTTTTCTAGAATCAAGGCGCACTAATGGAATAGTGAATCTATTCCAGAATTCTTTTTGGAATTGGGTCATCATGCTTTTTACTGTAACTACAAGAATTCTTTTCCCCTTACCACGTGCTATAAGTTCAGAAGTCAATATACCTGCTTCTAAGGTCTTACCCAGACCAACAGAATCTGCAATTAGTATTCTCTGTCGAGTTTGGCGAAGTGCAACCTGGGCTGGATATAACTGAAAATTCATTAAATCCATGGCTGCCTTACTACCTATATGTAGATTGGAATCTGTAGGATTTTTTTGTCTCCATTTACTTTCTATATATAAACGGGAATTTTTAAAAAAAGGAGAATCATCAATGACTAGATTTATCTTTGTGGGATCAACTTGCTTAATATCTTCAATATCTGTAAGAAAAATTATTTCCTTGTCCTTCACCAATGTGGATATTCCAATACAATAAATAGTTTTCCTATTTAAACTATTAGTTTCTACTTTTTTTATCATCCATTCTTCATCCCGTATAATAACACGCATACCTGGAGAATAATCTATCATCTTTAACCTAGTTTTATCTTTAAAATTTCTCCTGTAAATAGAATTCCTATCGTCATTAACCCTAGTAACTATAGCCATTTAACAACACCCCTGGAAATAATTATTATATTTTGTCAAAATTTGAATTCAGAATACTATAATAATTCAATATCTCAATCATTTAATCCTGCATGTTTTACATTATTTTTCTATTATCCTATTTGGACTACCTGTTTTTTCCCCGTATTACTTCTTCCTAGTTACATAAAAAAATCCCACTCGTCTTAGAGTAGGATTATTCTCATAATTAGTATTCTATATCATTATTCATTTTCAAGTCTCATAAACTTCAATAAATCGAAGTATATTAAGTGTTTCACAGCAGATAGTGTAATGTGAAATTATAAAGATTTTCTACTTATGTCTCCTGAATATTTCATATAATTTCTCTAAATTATTTTATATTCAATCCATTCTTAACAATACTTTCTGCATTCTTTCCATCCTCAATAGCAGTAGCAAAGTCCAAAAACGCACTCATCCTTTTTTCAAGTTTTTCTTGTTGATCATTCATAATTTTATCAACAATATCATCATCTAAATCTTGTTTTATGCAGTAAAACAAAGCCTTAGGTGGTGAAGATGATAGGACCAGCTCCCTTTTAGAACATAATTCCCAAATCTTCCCTGTCAATGAATTGATTGAAATCCCATTCTTTTTACAAATGATTTTTATTAGCCCTGATTTAGAAATCTTATACATTTCCTCTAAAAATAGTGTTCCCTTAGGTCCTGATGCCTTAAAACATTTTAAACTTTGGACACCTTTTGCCAAAATTTCTATGCTCCCAAATTCCATTAACAAAGCAAAAGCAGTTCTTCTTTCTTCGGCTAAATCTTCATACTTGATCGAATTAAATATGGCTCCCTTTTTGGTTTTTCTATCCTCATATTCCGTCCTTATCGTTTTTTCAGAGCAAAGTGAACCTTCAATTAATCTTTTTCTACCATTTTTAGATTGTTTCGTATATAAGAGATAACCATAAGAAGGTTTACCATCCCGTCCAGCCCTTCCGACCTCTTGATAATATTGTTCAACAGATTCAGATATCAGATAATGAACTACTAAACGTATATCTGAAATATCTACACCCATTCCAAAGGCAGAAGTTGCAAAAACAATTTTTATGCTTCCATCTTTAAACCCCTCAAGAATCCTATCCTTTTCCTTGTCTGAAATATCTGCATCAAAAAAATCACAATTATTATAGGTTTGTGAAAACCTTTTATATAAAGTTCTAGTCGTTCCTTTACTTCCATACTTCCTATGCACAAACACAAGGATCTTTTCACCGCTATGTTTATATAGTATTCTTTCAAGTGCCTCATCTTTACTATCTTCCTTACCAGAGCCTAAATCTATGAGATTTAAATTAAGATTTTTTCTCCAAAGATTGGGACTTTTTATTGTCTTTGTAATTCCAAAGTCTTTCTCAATCTGTTTTTTATCCCTATCATTTAATGTTGCTGTTAAACATAGTATATGTGGCCATGAATTCCAACCAAAAATACGGTTCACAAAATCCGGTATTGTTTTATATGCTGGTCGAAAGCCTTCTCCCCATTGCGAAATACAATGTGCTTCATCAACAACTACAAGACCTATCTTTTCTTTTATGTGATTCAAAATAAATTCTAAATAGCCATCGTTAGCAGCGCGTTCTGGAGAGATAAATATGAAATCAGGAACAGCTCCATCTACCATTTTCGTTAATTCCTTAAATTGCTTTCTATAATCTAACTCGGATAGGAATAGACAATGCAACCCCTTATTAGCAAGATCATTGTTTTGTTGTTTCATAAGAGCAATTAGAGGTGATATAATAATCGTTGCTTTTCCTAAACATAAACCTGCTACTTGATAGATTAAAGATTTTCCTTCCCCTGTGGGCATTAAGCATAGTACACGCTGCCCATCCAATACAGAGTTAATAGCTTCTTCCTGTTGTCCTCTAAAGGATTCTATATTTTGAAAATATTTATTTAAAACTTCGAATTTATCCAATTTTTTACCTCCAAAATTGTTACATAGGCAATTCGAATTTATATTTATCATCGTTACCTAGTAATGTTTGTATAATAGTCTTATTACTATTGATCATATATTCATAGAAATCATTTACCAGGACATATCTATAATCATCTGGAAATTTTATATTATATTTTTTATAAATGATTTGATCTAAAAACCGATAAATTCTTAAAGAATATAAGGCAAAGGTTTCATATGGGAAATAGTAATTATGTTCCTGCTCGATAGTCCCAGTTTTAGACTTAATAGTATCTTTTACCATAAGAAACTCCGAACTGTTTGAACCCATATCAATTGGTTTCTTCCCAGATATCATATATAAGGCAAACATCCCTATTTTAAATCGACCTGGAAATATTCTTGGGTAAATAGCATTTAAAATTGTGGACAGTATACCTGTACCAATAACACCTATAAGGTAACAAGCATCCTCAGACATCTGAGCAAATTTTATTGCTTCAATAGTATCAATATCCTTCAGTTCTTCTTCCCTTATATCAGCATCATAATCCTCGGCAAAGGAAATCATATTATAAAAAGTATCATAGAGCTGCTGAGGTGTTGCCAATTTAAATGCAATTTTCCAATCCTTTAAAGCTTCTGATCTACTATTTAATGTCCGCTGTATTACCTGACATTGATGTTTTAATATACTCCCTTTAAAACCATCGACATCCTCTTCATACTCTTCCATTAGCTCTGGATCAAATATTGCGGAATATTTATCCTGAACTTTACAATGTTCATTAATAATGTTCTTTATATATAAACTTAATGTTGCTTGGGGTTTTAAAGAATTTTCATTAGATTGTATGATCTCATCCAAATAAGATACAACATAATCATTTATGTTCGTATTTATTATCTCCCAAACTCTCTCAAAATGTTCTTGATCAACCATTAATTCAAATTCTTTATCCGAAATTTCACTATCCATATAGCTAAGAATCATTATTATACCCCTTTAATTTTGAATTTTTACATTTAAAAGTCGACCTAATCCCTTCTTATTTTTGGGTACATTTCTTTTTGAATTAATCTTTCTTAGATAATTGCCATAGTCTTCCCTATCTATATCCTCTAAAATTGCAATCTTTAATAGATGCTTTGCCCTTGAACAACCAACATATACAAGTCTTTGGTTTTCTGGGTAGGCTAATGCACTTATCGACAAATCAATAATCATTACTGCTTTTGCTTCTAATCCTTTAAATTTTCTTATTGTCGTAAATAAAATATTATTCTGTTGCCTTTCATTAGTAATACAAATTCCATTAATCTGTTTTACGCCAGAGAGTAGGGACTTTTTTTCCGTTCTTACCGTTAAGAATACAATTTCTTCTGGTTCTATTCCTGCGACAATCGCTGCTTTTACAAAGTTTTCAGCCTCTTCTATTAATTGTATTTGTTTTTTAAAGAAAAATGCTGTTGGTGTTTCTCCATGAATTGAATTTTCAAAAGGTTTACTATCTGAACCTATAATTCCACATGAAGTTTTAAATATTTCTGCTGTGTTTCTACAATTTCGATGGAGTACAAGTTTACACTCTGCTTGCTCCAACCACTGTGGCATCTCATTTTTCATAATATATTGATTTCTATCATAGAAAACATAGAAACTCCCATCTTTTGCTTTTGCCATATCATACAAACTGTTGACTAATCTTTCGTTCAAATCTTGACCTTCATCAATCACAATATGATCATATTTCCAATCTTCAGCCTCTATAACCTCTAATAAAAATTCCTCAAACTCATCAAGAAGATTATCTAAGTCCAAATCACCGCCTGTTGCTAAGACTTCCATAGCAAGAGAATGGGCATTATGATAGACAATTCCTGGATATGAGAACTCGCTCCTTAGATATTCTTTAAGAAAATTATTATAGCAGAGATATAATACGGTTCTGCCATCACCTGCTAACATTTTCGCTTTCTCTCTTGCTAATACAGTTTTTCCTGTCCCAGCAAGTCCATGTATAACTGCTGTCTTCTGCTCTTGTAGATAATTAAGTACTGCAGTCTGTTGGTTCGTTAACCTTATATACATGTTCTCCGTTTCATGGATGATATTTTTCATATTAGGCACCAAATGGAAGCGTGGTGCAAGCACCTCAATTACTTCATGTAGCTTCCTTCCATCCATTACGCCTTTAAACCCAGTTTTTTTTCTCCAAAAATCGAAAGCACAATCGATGGAATTTTTAACTTCATTCAGACTTTCTTCATCCAAAATTATTTCCTTTGAAGTCTCTATAGGTAACTTTTCAGAGATTTTGAGATGTCCGGATGGAAACCATACTGCATGGCATACTAAAGGAGGTCTGAATGAAAGATTAGATTTTAATCTTGCTATAATTTCAAATTGACTCTTCCTTGCTTGTTCAAATGGAGCTATAGTTTTTGCGCATTTTGTTACCCTGTTGGTCTGTGTCCATTGCTTTTCTTGAGTATATTCAATTTCCCCTGATTTAACTTCGATCACCATAATCCCCTTATCAGGATGGATAATCACATAATCTGCTTCACCCATCGTTCTACTATCATTGATCCCAATCCAATTCAAGGAATGAAATATTGTATAATTATTATCTAATAGTCTTAGCGCCTCAAATACTTTTTCTTCCCCAATGCTACCATTGAAATTTTCTGGCATTGCTGGTATAAATTTTGCCATTTCATTCATCCCCTAAAAATATTCTTTAATTTTTATCTAATATATAATTATTCTACAATGTAGACACTATTCCCTTCTAAAGCTTCTTTAATTATGTAAATCCATAAAGAACCTTAAACCAAGATGCCAAATTGCCGTCACTTTACATCTATCGTTACTTAGATATCATCTATGATAGAACCTTTTAAAAGTTTAATTCCATGAATAATTTACTGTCCAAAACTTAGGACATTTGTTTTGGTATTATTAAACTACTATAAATTATATTATTAAAATTTATTTGGAGGGTATATTATGAAGGTTATTCTAAAACATGATTCTGGTTTGACAAAAGAGGTAAAAAAGGGATTCTCGTGGACTTTTTTCTTCTTCGGTCTATTTGTACCACTTATAAGAGGAGATTTAAAATGGGCAGCGATAATGTTTGCATTACAACTTCTTACTGCTACATTTACTTTTGGCATTGGTGCATTTGTAGTTAGCTTAATCTTTGCCTTTACCTATAATAAGATTTATATAAAGGATCTATTAGAAAAAGGATATAAGCCTGCTGAAGAATTTGAAGAAGCTGTTGCTATTTATATTAATGGATAGTAATTACTAGCCATAATATTATGGTGGAGTAGCAATTGCCTAGATCTTTAGCCAAAACCATCCTGCATGCTTTTCTGTCAGACAACTCAGAGTGATGATTATTTAAATTTAATAAAATAATCCAATAACACTTCCTTGTGTTTCATTATAAACTCATTTACTTAAGAATTATCTATACTAATTTTTGCTGCTACTTCATTAGCTATAAAGCTAAGGCTGTAATAAAGGAAAAAGTACTCCTATATATCCAGCCTTTTTCATGTGGACATTACTCTTATTTTTATTTACCGGAAAGCATCTTACCGAATTGATCCTCTTTCAATAATATTATTAAATACCCCACTCATCGAAAGTACGGCTTTCGTGCTTTAGTGTTTACATGTAGGACAGTCCGTGGCTCATTGATACATGTCATATAGTAATTGTACTGTTGTAATAGCCACTGGTCTTAAATCAACTAATGAGCTTGAAAATCAACTAGTAGGTAAGGTTAAAGATCTTACCGTTATTGGCGACGCTGTTAGACCAAGAAAAGTGCTTTCAGCAGTACATGAAGGTTACCATGCTATAAGAGTTTTTAAAAAATATAATATATAATACCAATCGTTTATCATAATATTAAAATTTGTAACTTAATAGAAATATAAACGATGTAAAATCACATTTAATTCAATACAAGCAACATGACAATGTAACCGTCCCCTGTCACCTTTTATAACCTTCCCTTTTACTTTATTATCATCATTAACAGGATTACTATTAGTAACTTTAAATAAAATTATCATTAACATAGATAATAAATTTCTTTATGTCAACTAAGTTTTCTTTTAAAACATTAAATACTATACCTTTGTCTATTTTTAAATAATCATGGGACAGTATATTTCTTAGACCTACCATATTTCTATAGGTTTTAGTTTCTTCATCATTTAAGTATTTTTCTTTATTTAGAAAGATGAATGCTCCACCCAAAGTCTCAGGATTTCCCATACCATTATCTACAACAATATGGGTTGCAATATCAATCATCATATTTATTACAATAAATAAATTATACTCTACTACATCTTGTATAATGCCATCTTCTAAAAATTCATCTAAGGATATGTCTTTATATCTTTCGATTTTTTTTAAAGAAATCGATAGCTGATTTAACCTTTGCTTAACCACCTCTATATCAACCACTTAACTCCACCTCTTTTTTCAATCTATCTATGTTTTTATCGTAAGATAAGTCTAGGTATCTTTTCATATCATTATATTCAAATAAGGTCTTAATCTTATACTTAGTTTCTGCGCCCTTATCTCGAGTAAATAATGGGATATTATTTTTATAAATTTGATATTTTAACAATGGCGTTGCCTCGTTTAATATAATTAGGTCGATTTCTTTTTTACAAATTTCTGATAAATCCGCCTTAATTTCAAGGTATTTGTCTATATCTATTTTACTATTCAGATATATTGCAATATCAATATCGCTATCTACCCTCATTTTATCTTGAGCAAAAGTACCAAAAATATAAGTAAACACTATTTCCTCATATCTTGTTAAGATATCTTTGCAGTTTTTAATAATATCCACCTTAATCATCTCCAAACCTTAAAGATCTTTAGGTCTCTTAAAATCATTATACCCTATTATTGTTTTTCAAAAACAAGGCTCCCACCATAAAGACAATATCTTCCTATCTTTTTACTTTCTTAAAGCATGGTCAACATCTTCCAAGACTTGACCTGCCTTTTCTTCATAAGTTAAGTCAAAGAATACTTCATCCATAATTTCCTGATTTATATAGACTTTCCTCCCTTTAGTCATTCCAGGTAGACTATTTACAGGGTATACGGATAGGCTGGTTCCAATCACTATAACTAGGTCTGCTTTTTCCATCTCCCTAGTGGCCCCATTTAATTCATCTTGGGGTAACATTTCTCCGAATAATACGATACTTGGTCGAAGGGTGCCTTGGCACTTAGGGCAAGGTTCCTTCTTCATAAAGCTCTCTTTGCTCACCCTCTCATTACAATTGCTACATCGGAAGCTATTAATAGAACCGTGCAATTCATAGACCTTTTTATTCCCTGCTCTTTTATGGAAGCCATCCACATTCTGGGTGGCAATACTTTGAATCAATCCCTCTTTTTCCCACCTGGCTAAGATCTCATAACCTTTATGGGGCTTACTCCCAACCAAATTTTCCAGCCTTGCCTTATAGAATTCATGGAAAAGATCATAATTATTTGCTAGAGCATCTGCAGTTGCCACTGTCATGGGGTCTATCCCCCTCCATAAGCCATCCTTGGAACGAAAATCTGGAATCCCACTCTCGGTAGACATTCCCGCTCCAGTAAATATAGTTGTATAGTTAGAATCCTTTACCCACTTGACAAGGGTTTGGATTCTGTCCTTGTACCCTGTATCTCTTGAAATCATTATATTACCTCCTACCTCCTGGATTTTTATATTTTACTATTGTCTTTCTATAGAAAAGGAAAAAAACCTTCTATTAAATAATTCTGAAATAAAAGGGATAATACAAAAAGTAAAGTATTACTATATAAGTAATCCCCCTGTGTTTCAAGCAACATACCAACGCACCCGTGCTTTGTCAACTTCCCTTTTATTTTATTAGCATCATTAATAGGATTACTATTAGTATTATTCCTAGACAACCACAGCCAGCATTACCATTTCCTCCGTTGCCACCGCCTGTGCCTTTTTTATCCTTGTCCAGCTGGTCAAAAAAATACATCCCTATAGCCATTTCTCCTGGATCTACCCTGCCATCCCCATTAATATCAAACATTATATCACCCTTTTTTAATAGTATCATGACAACGTACCCGTCCCATGTCACTATATTATATTTTCTATTTTATTGATAGAAATTCCTTTATATATACTCACCAATAAGAGAATTCAACAACTTAATAGCCTACCTTACTTATTCCTAAATAGTATTCGAATAGATGTAACAAGAAAGCAAAACCAATATTCTTATAAAAAAATCTGATAGGAGGAATTGTATATGAAAAGGTTTATGCTGCCAATTGGGTTATTGACTGTATTAGCTCTGCTTATTTTTACAACACCTTTTTTGGCAAAGGAGGTAGATATTAAGGAACAAGCCATGGAACAAGTAGAAGAGCAAATAAATACTAAAGTCGATAGACCTATACAGGATCGAAAAATGGATCAGTCCTGTCTTACAGAGGAAGAACCCCTTGAAAACGAAGATGAAACTATTCCCACTACTCCTGAAAAGGAAGAACTAAGGGATAGGGATCAGAAAAGAGATTGTGATCTGGTTAGGATAAAGGAAGGCGCTACGGAATGTGAGAAAATTAGAACTCAGGAACGAAATCAGAAAAGAGAAATGGTTCAAGAACAATCTCAGGTAAACAGTCAAGCAAAGGAAGGTAATAGTAATACTTCTCAAAATAGAAGGGGAAAAGATTAAATTATTTAAATCCTAAAACAACCCTATAAAACCTGCCAAACAAAAATGACTCTTTCCAAGGAAAGGTCATTTTTGTTTTGATCCATTCTTATGATTCTGAAAGCCATTAATATTAGATGTGTCACCATCTTCGTTTTTTCCCTCTTGCTTTTGTAGTTTTTCCTGATTTGTAGGGGATTCTAGATTTTCATTGTTGGATCCTTCATTTTCCCTATTTTCTTTTCGTATGATTTTTATATCAGATCCCATATCCTCTTCACCTTTATTATCCTCTAAGATGTCCAGTAGCTCATCAACACCCTTTTCTTCTAGTACCGAGGTGCCTATATTTTGGTTTCTTTTCATTATCTTTTCTATAAATAAATACTTACCGGGTGAATACTCTCTATTTTTAATATTTTTATATTCATTATGATTTCCGATTATAAGGGTAAAATCCGAGGGATAGTCTAGTAGGTTTACTTCTGATTTCAACCTATTAAGTCTTTCCTTCAATTCATTATGGCCATTAAAATCTACAATTAAAATATTCTCATGCGCTTCTAGATACCTATTGTCTTTAATAACTTTTAATAGAATTCCTAATGTATTCATGGTGGAAAGTCTATTATTAGACGGGAGTTGACTGACGATTTCCTCACCTTCTTGGTTTAAGCCATTAATCTTTAGAACTCTATCATATCGATTATAGCTCAGTTCTATACTTGGATTGACATCCAATGTCATATAACCATAGGGTGTATACCATGTAGCTCCAAAAAAGATCAGAATAAATAGTGCGGCTACTGCTGCAATTTTTTTGTAGTATGTCCTTAACCCAGATCTGACGACCACTTCCCCTGAATCGGTCTTGGTACTTCGTCTTTTATCAACCTCCAAAAATTGACCATCCTTGGTCAATATAACAAAACTTTGCAGCCTTTCTTCTAAGATAAGCCCTTTCATTCAGTCACCTCCAATCGATATATTCTTGAATAAATTCATAACTACCCTTTAAGGCTATAATAAGGGCGATAATGTAAATCCTACCCCTTTCTAGCTTTTTTCTATGGATGTCAAATTGCTCCTCTATTTGTTTCAGGGGCAATCTTTTGGTTTGCATTAGAATATCTAATAAACACTCATCCCCTAATACTAAACCTGCTATATTTTTATAGGTTTCCCGAAGAGTTCTTTGTTTGGGTGAAACCTTTATCAATTGCTCCATGCTAATATCCCAGTCTGCCAGTTCATCTCTATATGCTATAAGCTCCATTTTTCGTAATTGGTTTTCTGCTAGTGCATCATATTGTAGTTGATTTTTATCTATCCTTTCCTCATAATGGGAATATTCAAGTTCTACATTAGCATTAAACTCTCTATTAATCCTTTTATTTTTTCGATAAAAATCAATTAATCTTACATCAATCACATGCTTTGCGAAGCTTAAAAATTTTCCCTTTAATTGATCATAGTGGTCAATAGCCTCTTTAAATGCCATCATTCCTATGGACAATTCCTCATCCACCCCGTAATTTAAATAACGTCCTGCTCTATTCTGCGCAATACTGGCAATAAAGGGTTTATAATCTTGGATTAATTGGTTTAATTCTTGGTTATCCCCCTTAGCCTTTGCCACTCTATCCTCAAGAGAAAGATCCTTTTCCATATCCTCCCCTCCCTTTGTCCCTTTAGGATGAACTCTCTTTTCCTCAATTCTTTACTTTTTATACTATTCGAAGAAAAGTGAGTTATAAATAAGGTAATAGGAGATTATAAAAGTTTCTCTCCTATTACCTATTTAAAATTTTAACTATTTCTTATTTTCTTTCCTTTTAATGTAGGATCCAATAAGTGTTAATCCCACACCCGTGCCATAGAAGAGTATAGATGGTATTCCACCTGTTTGGGGAAGTTTTTTATGCCCAACCGATTTATCTGTCTCTTCTGGTTTTTCTGGTTTTTCTGGTTTTTCTGGTTCTTCTGTTTCTCCTGGTTTTTCGTGATTTTCCTCTGGTAGCTCTGCATCACCCTTGGGTGTCTCTTCATCTTCAATTTCTATGTGGATTTTATAAACTTCTTCATATACTTCTGAATAAATACCCATCTCATTAACTGCTACATATTTCAAGATAGTATCATCTTGGATGGATATAGGTTCAAAGTAATACATCTTTGTGGGTGATTCCTTTGGATCTGACCCATCGGTTGTATAGAAGATAGCTGCTGGCTGGGATGGTGTTAAGCTAACGGCCTGTGGAGAATCGTATTTTCCACCCCCAGGACTTGCTTCTACTGTAGGAGTCTCTTCTATACCAACATAGACATTGAGTATATTACGCTCTACCTTATCATTTCTCATTAAGTGAACCGCCTTCATTAATTCCCCTTCATCAGATTCGGGGTTTATTAGATTAAGATTATTGTCATAGCCTAATGGAGTTATTTGAAGAAGGATATATCCCCCAAGCTTTAGAGTTTCCTTTGGTTTATCCCAAACCACATCGCCCTCTGCATCCGCTTTTCCAAAAGCCTTAACCTCATCAATAAAGTCTGAGAGTTTAATATCAACATCTTCCCCATAGAGATCTGAAGGAGGAGTTCCTTTGTAGTAGTCCTCCCAAGTGATATTTTCTATAAGTGGTTCATCTAATTCCCTACATAGTAGGAAGATTGTACCCCCTGGACTGCCCTCTCTATCCCCACCTATATATCTTGTATTAATTCTAATATCTTCCTCTGGTATGGTAGGGGTAGCCAAACCAATGGAGAAATTTGTTTGTATAGGTTCCTCTTGTTTATTAGGAGAAAGACTATCTGTACACTCACTCATTTCTACATAGTATCTTTTACTATTGGTACAAGCAAAGCTAAATCCTACATCTCCTTTGCTATCCTCTGTTTTATTAAATAGATTAAATTTAGTGGTGTTCGGATTTATGGTTACTTTTCCTTCACCTAGAATAGATTTGTTCTTCCCACTAACCCTTACCTGAATATTATAGGTGGTATCCTCTTCGATATCTTCTTGCTCGATTAGAGTTTCTACATTAATATAGACATCCTCTCGATTTTCAAAAAGGGTTAATGCATTATTTCCCTCATCTACTGTAAATATAAGGGAGGGCTCAGGCTCTTCACTTACCGATACAATACAATAGGCTACTCCTTCCTCAGCAGTTGCTTTGATTACTGTCATTCCTTTGGCAACTGCGGTTACAAGGCCAACCTCGTTTACGGAGGCAATAGCCTCATCTTCAGAGATCCATTCTGTAACCTCCACCTCCCCAATAGGCTGAAGTTGTTTGCTTTCGTCACCTATCGTTAAATTAATCCCACTATAGTTTAACTGAAAAGATTGTTCTTCATCTAATCCCTTATAAATACTTGTAATTGTCCTTTCAAATATTTTATCACCTTCATCATCCCGCTCTAGGTGTAGTACCTTCATGGGTTCTCCATCATCGGACTCTGGATTTAAAAGGTCTAGATTATCCTTAAAACCATTAGGGGTTATCTGTAGTAGATAATATCCCCCTATTTTAATGGTTTCCTTAGGCTCATCCCAGACTACCCTTCCATCTTCGCCGACCTTTCCAAAAACCTTAACCTCATCGATAAAGTCTGAAAGTTTAATATCTACACCTTCCCCATAGGGATCTGCAGGAGGAGTTCCTTTATAGTAGGCCTCCCAGGTGATTTCCTCTATTGATGGTTCCTCTAATTCCCTACATAGTAGAACAATGGTCCCCTCTTTTTCAAAAGTATCGGGTGCCCCTGTAAATTCAGTGGTTATTATAATATTTTCTCGATCTATTGTAGGGGTTGCTAGACCTAACTTAAAATTAGCCACAAAGGTATTTTCTTCCCCAGTTGGGAAAGTATCATCTGTACTCATCGAGATCTTGTATTGCTTATTATTTTTTGGTGTTGGTTTAAATGTTTCATCTGTTAATTTATCGGTAAGCTTAAAGGTTTTTGTGTCTTTCTTAATGTCAATGCTTCCTTGTCCTAATGTCTCATCTTTAAGCCCTCTTCCCTCAATTTTAATATAGTATTTAGCATTCTGGTCTTCATCTAGCTTGGAAGCTAGATTTTCTACATTTACATAAACCTCGTCTATATCTGCAAAATCGGTGAATCCTATGCTTCCATACTCTGTTGCCGTAGTATAAATCATAGATACCTCAGGCTTAGGACCTACACTTACTATACAATACGCCTTACTTTCCCCATCTAAGGTGGTCACTGTGATTAAAGTCATCCCCGGTGATAGGGCTTCTACATTCCCATCTTCTACACTTGCCACTGATGGATTGGATGATTCCCATATTAAATTCTTTACCGTGGCTTCGACAGGTAATACGGTGGGTCTTAATTGGAATTCTTCGCCAACAATTAAGGATTTGGCACTTTGGTCTAATAGGACTGAAAGTACAGGTATCGCAGGATCTGTTTGCTCAACATTAATATTCAGTTCAGCCGGTTGCTCATATCCTTCTACATAGCCCTTCAATATGTAGGAATCTGACTCTCCATTTAATGGGATGCGGAAGGAATAACCTAACTTATTATTCTGATGCTTCCAAATTACTGGCAAGTCTCTTGTATCATCATTGTCTAGCTTAACCTCTAGGCTTCTGGGCAGAATAATTAATTCATTTCTTTTCCCTTGTTTATCCTGGGGGTTTATCAGACTCTTTATAGAGTATACCGTCACATTACAGGAATCTTTTATGCTTTCATCTTCGGAGGATGTAGCTGTAATGATGGTTTCACCCGTTTTTCGGGGTGTTACAAAGCCATCATTATCTACCTCAGCTATGGATACATACTCTGAACTCCAGCTTACCTCTTGATTATTTGCATTGGCTGGACTAACTGTGGCAATCAGTTTTTCTGGATACCCCTTAACCAATTGCATATCTGTTTTATTTAGGGAAACTTCCTCCACAGGAATCTCTTCCTCAGCTTTTGTATAGACATAGCTTGCTATATGGATACTGTTACCTCCAACTAATCTGATATCCATCTCTTCCGGCATTACATATCCTGGAAGGATCTGTCCTATTACTTTGAAGGTTCCGCTGGGTTTTGAGGTAAAAACAGCCGTACCTACCCCATCAATTATATCTACTGTTACCGTTTCCTCTTCTTCCTCCCTTATAAAGGTAATATTCACAGGACCTGCATAATCCTCTACTAATCCCGATACCTCTACCTTTAAGGTAATAGATCCCTTACGGCCACCATTACCACATTCATCATCGTCATGATCATCACCGCAGTCATGATCGTCGTGATCCCCGCATCCTCCGTCTTCGCCACCACATCCATCGTCGCAGCCTTCTCCATCGTCCTCACATCCTTTAGACTCCACCAACAATTCTTCCTCTAGATCATGTTCAGTATCCAAGGCCAAGACTGTGGAGAAATTGCTTAGGATCAATAGTACAACTAAAATCAAAATACCCGGTTTTTTAAAATTCACCCTAAAACTACCTTCTTTCCAAATAATCTCAATCTTATGATTTCCATTTTTGTCCATTTCATACACTCACTTTTAATCTATACCTTCATTTTATTCACCTCCTTGCTTTTCATTTATGAAGCTTTTTTCTATAAAAAATAATCTTGTCCAATATATATTTCTAAAAATTATCCTTTAGAACATTTTAAAAATATATTTAACCTAAGATGCAAATAATTATATCAATGGGATAAGAAGATACTTGTCAACTTATAGTATAAAAAATAATATATTTTTGACATATGACCATAACTATTTAACAAATTTTTACTATAAATCCCTATGATTAAAATATACATAGGGTTAAATTTGTAATACTATGTAATAATATAGAACTTAATCTAAAAATTTTTAGTAATTCTTATTTTGGGGTAATATATAGTATGGATAAAATTAGGGGAGTGAGATTTATATGACTAAGGTTGAATTATACACATGGACATATTGTCCCTTTTGCATAAGGGCAAAGGCACTATTAGAAGAAAAAAATATTTCCTATAGGGAAGTTATAATTGATGGTGATAATGAAAAAAAGAGGGAGTTATATGAAAATACCGGTCAAAATACAGTACCTTTTATTTTTATCAATGGTAATTTCCTTGGGGGTTATACTGAATTAAATACATTAGAGGAACAGGGAGAATTGGAGAAGATGATTAGATGAAAAAAGTGTTATTAATTCTTATAGGAACTATTTCAGTTATATTAGGCATTATAGGGATGGCACTGCCCATACTCCCCACAACCCCTTTCTTATTATTGGCAGCAGCATGTTATATGAATGCTTCCCCCAAGATGTATCGATGGTTGGTTGGGAATAAATATTTAGGAACCTATATAAAGAATTATAGGGATGGCAGAGGGATGGCTAAACGGGATAAGATTATTACTATCGCTTCCCTGTGGATAGGAATATCCCTTTCAATATATCTTATATCCTTAGACTGGGTTAAAATTCTATTGTTTTTTATTGCTTTTTTTGTCAGCCGCCATATCCTTTCCTTAAGAACCATAATCTCTGAAAACAGCCCATAGTCCAGTCTTCTTGTTACTTTACTCTATTTAGAATATTTTAATAGTAAAGGGAACGGCTTCATATTATCATGAACTCCGTTCCCTTTTATCAGTGCAAGTGGGCAATCCTTATGTATTTGTAATCAATTATCCAGGTTTGGTGGTATAATAAATCTTGCTATTAAGTTACCGTCTCTTCTGAATGTAGCCATTTTCTTTTTATTTAGATAGTATCTCTCGTTGTCAGAGGTAATCACACACTGGTAACCCATCAAAAATTTCAAAGCATGAATTCTGTCATCACGCCTTTTTACAGTCCTTTCAAGTAGGTTCTGTTGAATTATTCCAAGATTCTCTAAGCTTACCGCTGTTTTAGCAGTTAAGGCGTTATTTTTTTCAAATATCTTAATAACTTTTATTATATTTTTTTTTAAGGAAACTATAGATATTACATAGTAGATACCAAAGAATGCACCTATAAGTGCTATTATTCTAATAATTTCGTTTAATGCCATTCTATCAACCCCAATATGTTTTATTATGATATTTTAAAAAAGCTTAACACAGTAAATCCAGCCCTGTCAAGCTTGTTCCTTCTTCTGTTTTATTTTGGGATACTCTTCTCGGTTTTAGAAAAAATCTATCCTAAACTAAGTGTATCTTCCTCTAAGCCTAATAATTGTTCTACAAGTATGGTGTGAATTTCAGGATCGGTAACCCCCTTAATATATAGATCCCCTAGTCCCCTAATTATAACATCTAGCATATACTCTGGATATTTTATTTTTATAATATCCTGCTTTAATCCTATAATAATTAAATCCTGGGCATGAAATAATGCAATATTAGATAGCCTGTCTCTTATCAGAGAAAACATCCCAGGATTTCCTGGGGAATAAGATGATATGGCTGGATGGTTTTGTATAGAATTAAAATAAAAATCAAGAATTGCTCTAAGCTTTAGATAAAAGTCTAGATTATCATTTTCCATTATACTCTTAAGTTGTTCATCAACGCCCTCAATAAAATCCTCTACTACAGCCTCTATCAACTCTTCCTTTGATGAAAAATAATAGTATACCAAGCCCTTTGCCACCCCTATACGATTGGCGATTTCATTTATGGAGGTCTTTTTAATTCCCTTGCTTTCAAATAAGACCTTGGCAGCCTCAATGATCTCACCTTTTCTAATCTCAGGATCCTTTGTTATACGCATATTCTTATCCCCCTTATTCAATGGACTTAAGTGATTCAACCATATTTACACTTCTTAGCTTAAAATACATAAAGAAATTAACAAGTAATGAAAAAAACATGGTAAGTATTATTGAAAATATAAAGCTTATAAGATGTATACTTTTACCGAACATCATTGCATCAATTTCCATAGTGCCTATAACAAATCCATGAAGTAATAGCCCTAATACTAGCCCAACTAAGGTGCCTATAATTGTTAGTATTAAATTTTCTCTATATACATAGGTGGATACTTCCTTATCCCTAAAGCCCAACACCTTAATGGTTGCAATCTCCCTTATTCTTTCAGTGATATTTATATTAGTTAGGTTATATAGCACTACAAATGCTAAGGCTCCTGCTGAGATAATTAATATCCATACCACATAATCTAGGCTTTCCATGGTATCTAGAACCTCACTTGCAATTCCCTCAGTAAACATAACCCCCATTACTCCTTTATGTTCTATAAGTCTTTCCTTAAAATCTTGTTCATTAATAGACTCCATTTTTTCAATATTAAATACTCCTGAATTATATTTAGGTGAGGTTAGGGTAATTTGATCATAATAATCCGGGGACATATATATATAGTGGGATAGATAGTTTTCTGCTATTGCATCCACCTTTATCTCATAGTTTATATTATCAGAATCCCTATACTTAAATGTATCTCCAACATCTACATTAATTAGTTCTGCTAGTTTTTCGGATATTACTGCTCCCCTTAAGCTTAATTCAATCTTATTCTTAGACCTTCTTTCTTGTAATTTAAAGAATTCCTTGAAGTCTTCTGTATCTTCAGGAACCAATAAATTTACATCGTAGCTTCTTCCCGAACCTTCAACCAATGCATTAACACTTTGATTTAAGGTTCTTAAATAGGATGTAACATCTTTCTGTTGACCTAGAATTTCCCCTAGTTCCCTTTCATCCTCATCTTTATCTGTATCTAGAACTACCTGCCCATCATAAATGAATATCTCATCAAATTGTATATCCATTATATCGTTAATGGAATTCCTAAGCCCAAATCCAGTAAGTAATAGGGCAGTACAGCCTGCTATCCCTATTACCGTCATTAAAAATCTTCTCTTATATCTAAATATATTTCTAGCGGTTACCTTATGGGAGAAGGAAAGTCTTTTCCATAGGGGGGTTATCCTTTCTAAAAATATTCTCTTGCCTGGTCTAGGCGCCTTTGGTTGTAAAAGCATAGCTGGTGTTGAACGCAGCTCCTGTAATGTTGCAAGTAATGATGCAGCTACCGTAGTAATAACTGCCATTAATATGGAGATTATAGCGTAATTATAATGATAGACTGCTATCCTTTCAGGTATTTTATACATAATTCCATAGGCATTCATTATGGCAATTGGAAAGAGCTTAAAGCCTACACTTAAACCTAATAAGGCACCAATCAAACTGGATAGTAAGGCATATATTAAATACTTTGAAGAGATGGTTATTGTGTTATATCCTAAAGCCTTCATTGTGCCTATTTGTCCTCTTTCCTCCTCTATCATTCTAGTCATGGTAGTTAGGCATACTAATGCTGCAACCAAGAAGAAAAATAAAGGAAATACCTTAGCTACAGCTCCTATTCTCTGGGCATCATCCCCATAGCCTGCATAACCTGGATTCCCATCCCTATCTAGGACAAACCATTCCTTAGGTATTTCTAGAATTTTTCTCTCAGCATCCTTAATTTCCTCTTGGGCATCCTCTATTTTTTGTAAGGCATCTTTTTTCTCTTCCTCAAAGGTCTCCCAACCCTGGGCAAGCTCAACCCTAGCTTCAGCTAATTGCAGGCGGGCTTCCTCTAGGGAGTTATCTAATTCCTTTTGCCCTTGAATCAAAGCAGCTTCTCCTTCTGCCAGCTTTCTCTCATTTTCTTTAATATCAGCCTTAGCTTTAGCAAGTTCAATTTCCCCTTGTTCAATGGAGACCTTTGCATCATTTAACTCCTTTAGACCTGCTTGGTATTCCTTTAGGGATTTTTCATAAAAGTTTTTGTTTTTATTAAGTTCCTTTAGTCCTGCTTCATATTCTTCTTTACCTGATTTAAATTCCTCTTCTAATGTAGATATTGTCATATCTATAATGATAATAATATTGCTTGCATCATCATCTATATATTTATAGGCTTCCTTAAGGTAGATTGCTACTTCTATAGGTATAAAGTTCACCTCATCTACTAGCCTATTAAACTCTTCTTGGGAAATGTCAGGATTATCTACTAATCTTTTTCTTATATTTTCTAATTGTACTATGGCTTCTTCTAGTCCTTCTAATTGTGCTTTAGCATCAGATAATTCTGCCTCTCCTCCTTCCAGCTGAATTCTTGCCGTCTCCAGCTGAGCCTTTGCATCATTTAGTTCAGACATTCCAATATTATATTCTTCATATCCCTCTAACCATTTTTCATAGTTCTCTTGATATAGGACCTTGCCTTTTTCCAGCTCTTCCTTACCCTTTTCCAGTTCTGTCCTATTATCCTCTAATTCCTTGGTGTATTTTATTCTATTCTCCTTTAGTTCCCTTTCCCCTCTACTAATCTCTCTTTCCGCAACTAGTAGCTCTTTCTCTGCATTAGCTAAATCCCTTTCAGCTTTACGCTTCTCAGACTCAAGCTCTTTCTTTCCCTTGTTTAGTTCATCTCTTAATTCCTGAGTTTCCCTGGTCATGGCTTTTATTCCTAAATCATTTAGTAATTTTTCCATAGGGACTAAATGATCCTTATACTCCTTAGAATATGCCCTGAGTTTTTGTGAATCCTGGGTTGCTATGAATAGGTCAGTGATCCTTTCCATACTAAAGTCATCTTCATTGATATATGCAAAAAAGTCTATAGACCCATCACCTATATTGGTCTGTCCCCTCTCAAAGTTTATATATAGAGGAGAGTCTACAATACCTACTATGGTAAATTTATTATTCTTAATAAAATCTTCCTGCTTTTCTCCACTGGGCAGGGAAAGGGTAACCTCACTTCCCACTTTTATTTCCTCGGGTACATTAACTCCGTATTCTACGACCATTTCTCCAGATTTTTCAGGCATCCTACCCTCTTTTATTATGGGTATATTTATTCCTGAAGAATTTTTAAAATCTTTATGATCATAACTAAAAAGTTTTATGGTTGAGATATTACCTTCATATGAACTTAGGAATAAATCCTTAGAATATCCCTTTTGAATCTTGTCTACTCCTTCTATTGACCTTATATCCTTTATATCCTTTTCCGTAAAACCAAGGGGGGAAATAATTCTAAAATCCGATAGATTTTTATCCCTATAGTATTTATCTGCTGAAAGAATCATATCTGGCTCTGTGGCATTAATCCCCGCATAAAACCCTACCCCTATTGCAATAATGGCTAAAATGGATAGAAATCTTGCCTTACTTTTATAAATGGATCGAATAAGGTCCTTGAAAAAAGATTTTTTCTGCATTACCATTCAATCCCTTCTACAGGAGTGGGATCTTCATTGATCTTATATTGGGAAACCTTGCCGTTTTTCATTTTAATTATCTTATCCGCCATACTAGTTAATGCTGTATTATGGGTAATAACAACAACGGTCATCCCAGTGGATTTACAGGTATCCTGCAGTAGCTTAAGTATTGCTTTACCTGTCATATAATCTAAAGCCCCTGTTGGTTCATCACATAAAAGCAGCTTGGGGTTTTTTGCCAATGCCCTAGCTATTGCCACTCTTTGCTGTTCTCCCCCTGATAGTTGCGAGGGAAAATTATCCATCCTATCCTTAAGCCCTACCATTTCTAATACATATTCTACATCTAAAGGCTTCTTACATATCTGGGTAGCCAATTCTACATTTTCCCGTGCCGTAAGATTTTGAACAAGGTTATAGAATTGAAATACAAAACCTATATCATCTCTACGATATTCGGTTAAATCCTTTTGGCTAAAATCACTTATATCACATCCATCCACCCTTATGGTTCCCTCATCTAGGTTGTCCATGCCTCCAAGAATATTAAGAACTGTCGTCTTTCCGGCTCCTGAGGGACCTACTACTACGGCAAAATCACCCTTTTCTATCTCAAAGCTTACTCCGTTTAATGCTTTTATAGTTACCTCACCCATCTTATATCTTTTGTGTACATTATCTAGTTTTATGTATTCCATTATTCCATTTCACCTTTTTCATTTTTTTATGTTAGTTATTCTTATTTAATATTTAATTATTATCATATATATAAACATTTTATATACTGACTGACCGTAAGTCAATAAAATTCTTTATAATATAATACCCTTCAAACTTTAATTGTCATGAAGGGTATTCATCCATTTTTATCTAATCGCAATCATCTTTACATTCTTGTTTTTCAGGTTTATAAAAGAATACTTTTACTAAATAATCTACTCCTGAATCAACTCCAAATAGGAATTGCCCACATTCATCTGTAAATGCAAATGTTACTGGTATTACATCACAATCACAGCAATCTTTAGTTTTAAATAATTTAACCAATGCATCCTTTACAGGTTTGCCATTGGGGAATTTTACAACACCGTGAATAGCTGCTCTTTTCTCTGGTTTTAATAAGCCCTTATGACAGGGCTTTGCTTATTTATCCCTGTAGATAATACTAGCTGCTTATTTTGGGTATATACTATTTTCATATTAAAGTCTTTGCTGTATATCCTCAAATAATCAATCATTTTTCTCCCCTCCAGCTTTTTAATTCCTTTGTTGCTTTCTTTTTACCTATAATATATATATGATGGGTTTTACCTAATTGTTAATAAAAAAAATAGGGATAAAAGCCATAAACTTGCTCTTATCCCTATTAGTTATTTTATTTTAGCTTGGTATCTTTCCCACTAAGCATTTCCTCCCCCAATGGCGATGTTGTCCTATGGCATTAATAAACTCCTGGGTAAAGCTATTCATATTCTGTGGTCCCCGTATGGTGACTACTCCTAAATCTGTAAATAGTTGATTTGTGATATTGGGTCCTGCCATTTCCACACCCTGTATGGCGGTAGCGATTAAAAGGTCTACACCTTCATTTGTTGCTCCTACTGGTTTAGCATGCTTAAATACTTCATTAACAAAACCAATGGTATCTCCCTGGGTAACCAAGGTATCTATATTTTCTTGTCCTCCAGGGACATAAATTCCGTCATATAAAACTGAAGCTGTGGTGATATAGGTTTTCCCAACCTCTAATTGTTGACCATTATCACCGGTAATCATACCAAGATTCATACTAATAATCTCCGAACCTACCCCGATATTTTTTAAATTCTCCATAACCGTGGTTAAATCTGAAAAGTTAAAACCATTCTCTGCTAATATGGCTATTTTTCTTGTTCTTGGATTATTCTTTACTGTGTTTTCCATACTAACTGCAGGAGAAGAACCTGTTCCTGTTAGCTTTGTGGGATTGGCTGGTGGTGTTGCACCAATACCTTGGGCAATCTGAGTTGCCAATTCCCCATCCACATTATTAAACATATCAACCACTTTTTGTTTAACCTGCTTATCCTTTACCTTTCCAACTTCAAAGTGAAAGGCTTCTATGATGTGTTGCTTTTCTATATTAGACATACTGTTCCAGAATAGGGCTGCCTGACCATAAAAATCCTTAAAGCTTGGGCTTCTTTCCCTAACCTTTTTCCCTTCAATCTTTTCTGTATAATGGGTGTAGCCTCCTTGACTGCCAGGTACCACATGGGGCTCATTTCCTCTTAAGGAATTAGGAGAATAGCTTACCTTACCTTGGTCAATGGTCATTCTATTATAGCCATCCCGCTGATTGTTATGTACCGGTGCTAAGGGTCTATTGATGGGAATCTCATGGAAGTTCGGACCTCCCAGTCTAATTAATTGTGTATCCAAGTAGGAAAACAGTCGTCCCTGCAGTAGTGGATCATTAGTAAAATCTATTCCGGGAACCACATGACCCGGATGAAATGCTACCTGTTCAGTCTCTGCAAAGAAGTTATCTGGGTTCTTATTTAAAACCATCTTTCCGATTATCTTTACAGGAACCAATTCCTCAGGCCAAAACTTGGTGGCATCTAGTATATCAAAATCAAATTTAAATTCATCCTCTTCATCAATTATTTGTACGCCTAACTCAAACTCTGGATATTCTCCCATATCTATGGCATCCCAGAGATCCCTTCTATTAAAGTCCGGATCCTTTCCTGCTATTTTTTGTGCCTCATCCCAAACAAGACTATGTACTCCTAAAAGAGGCTTCCAATGGAACTTAACGAAATATGCCTTATTTTGATCATTAATAAATCTAAAGGCGTGTACCCCAAAGCCCTCCATCATGCGAAAACTTCTAGGAATACCTCTATCTGAAAGCAACCACATTATCATATGAGCTGTTTCTGGAGTGCTGACCACAAAGTCCCAAAATGTATCATGGGCTGCTGATGCCTGTGGAATTTCATTATCTGGCTCGGGCTTTATTGCATGTACAACATCAGGAAACTTTATTCCATCCTGTATAAAGAATACCGGTATATTATTGGACACTAAGTCATAGTTCCCTTCTTCAGTATAAAACTTGGTGGCAAATCCCCTTACATCTCGAACAGTATCAGCGGAACCTCGTGAACCTACAACAGTAGAAAAGCGAACAAAAACCGGTGTTTTCACCGAAGGATCCTGAAGAAATTTAGCCTTGGTGTATTCCGCCATGGATTCATATACCTGAAAATATCCATGAGCTCCAGAACCTCTAGCATGGACCACCCGCTCTGGTATTCTCTCATGATCAAAGTGCATAACCTTCTCGCGAAAATGAAAATCTTCCATTAATGTGGGTCCTCTATCCCCTGCTTTAAGTGAATCATCTGTGTTAGAAAGTTTTAAGCCTTGATTTGTAGTTAATTCTGTTCCATCGTGATCCATTCGAAAAATTTCCAATTGTTCTTCCTTATTCAATGCTTGTTTTGCATTTTCATTTTGCTTTTGTACATTATCCATTACAATCCTCCTTAAAGATAAAGTGCTTTAATAATTTTATTTTCAATAAAATTGATTGGTATTTTTTTCATATTTAGTATTTCTTGGCTAGCTCTGCCCTATACTGGAAACTAATGGTATTTAACATTATTTTCTAATAAGTATATCCATTCTAACAGTCCCCATAATCTCTCCTTATTTCATTGATAAAATTTTAATTTATGTTAGATTCGTCATCCCTTGTCTTTTCAAAAGTGTTTAAGTTTTTAAGGAATTATCTATGGATGGAGAGATAGTAAAGGATATGTGTGATAATGTGATATGGGCTCCACCATGGGAACCTATGCCGGAGAGGGCGGAATGATCATTTCGTTTTTATAGTAAAAATACATAGAAAAAGGAAAGAGGTTATTACCCTTTCCTTTTTCTATGTTTAGCTATATCATTTTCTTTAAAATATCATTACTTCTTTTTATAAATTTAGACATTTGTTCTGGAGATAGTGGTTTATGGCTTAACATAGCTAAATCATAAATATGCTGTGGAATGATCTTCATCAGCTCTGTTTCTTCACCATCATTTTCCATGATATATTTAATTAGGCTATTCTTTTTATTAAGAACCAAGGTCTCTTCACTAGGAATATCCATTCCCTCCATACCTGACATGGAGTACCTCTTCATCATTTCCTGCATACGCCTGCTATCCTCTGATAGTATAACCATTGCAGGTACTTCCTCTTCCTTTAAGCTTTCTAATTCAAGTTTTAAATCTTCCTTTCCTAATGCCTTCTTGAAAAGGTCTGAAAGTTTTTCTGCTTCCTTAGTATTGGCTTCCTTATCCTCTTCTCCATCTGTGTCCTTTAATAGGTCGGAGATATCTGAATCTACCCTTTTAAAATGTACATCATTCTTTTTCATTTCCATAAAGGAGATAAAGGCTGCATCTACTGGATGTTCCAGCAGTAGGGTATCTACTGAATGATTCTTAAGCATATTTATATATTGGGCTTGTTGGGTAGCATCGTTTGCATAGTATACATTCTTATCCTTACTGTCCCCTTGCTTTTCTAAGTATTCATCCAAAGTTACATACTTCTTATCTATTGTTTTATAGATAAGTATATTTTCCACCTTATCATAAAACTTTTCATCCTTTAATATTCCAAACTTTATAAATGGATTAATGTCATCCCAGAATTTTTCAAAGCTTTCTCTTTCAGTTTTAAACAATCCATTTAGTTTATCCGCAACCTTTTTGGTAATATAGTCGGAAATCTTTCTGGTAAAGCCATCATTTTGCAGGAAGCTTCTTGAGACATTTAATGGCAGGTCAGGGCAGTCTATTACTCCCTTAAGTAGTAGTAAAAATTCCGGAATAACTTCCTTAATATTGTCTGCCACAAATACTTGACTATTGTAAAGTTTTATTTGTCCTTCCATGGTATCAAATTCTGTAGATAATTTAGGGAAGTATAATATCCCCTTTAAATTAAAGGGATAATCCATGTTAAGGTGAATCCAGAATAAGGGTTCTTTAAAGTCCTTAAAGGTATCCCTGTAAAAATCTTTATATTCCTCCTCTGTACATTCATTTGGATGCTTTAAATATAGAGGACGGATTTGATTTAATGCCTCTGGTTCAGAGACTATTATATTTCCTTCTTCATCCTTTTCTGGTTCTTTACCAAGTTCTTCAAAATATATTGGATAGGGCATAAAGGAACAATATTTTTCAATGGTGGATTTTAATGTATACTCATTTAAATAATCTTCACCATCATCTCCAATGTGTAGCATGATATCTGTTCCTCTTGAATCTCTAGTACCCTCTTGAATTTCAAATTCTGTTCCTCCATCACATCTCCACTTAACAGGTGTTTCCCCTTCTTTGTAGGATAGGGTATGGATTTCAACTTCATCAGCAACCATAAATGCTGAATAAAAGCCTAATCCAAAATGTCCAATAATTTGATCCTGTTCTCCCTTATCCTTATATTGCTCTAAAAAATCCTCTGCCCCAGAAAAGGCGATTTGATTAATATATTTTTTAATTTCATCCTGGGTCATACCTATTCCATTGTCTTTAAAGGTTAGGGTTTTAGCTTCCTTATCTAATACTACTTTAATATTAAAATCGCTTTCCCCCTTTAAGTCTATTTCTCCCATGCCATCAAGTCTTTTAAGCTTTGTTATGGCGTCAGAACCATTAGATACCATTTCTCTAATAAAAATATCTTGGTCTGAATAAAGCCATTTTTTAATAATTGGAAAAATGTTTTCACTATTAATTGATAAGTTTCCCTTTTCTTTGCTCATAAAAAATCCTCCTTGTAAAAATTTAATATTAAAAGAGAAGCATAGCTGAATATTCCCCTAGGAAGCCTAAAATTACCCTGATATTTCAGCCAAAACCCCTCCACAAATCGGCAAAATACTACCATATAAAATATATTATAAAAACAAACCTCAACTGTCAATAGTAAATTAGCACTCTTTTAAATAGAGTGCTAACAAACCCTTGAATTTATTGTATTTTTACATCTACTACCTTTGCCACATAGTCATCCAGCCCTGAAGTAGCTAAAAATCTAATAGATTGGTCCCCATTATTAAGATGTGCACTATACCCTTGAGAGTTATCACTATCTAAAGCTATCTCCCTCTTTATTCTTATGTCTTCTCCCTTTGCTACACCATATTCTTTTAAAATTTCTGCCACCCTCTGTTCTACTTGTCCCGTTGGACATTCAAGCATTTTAATTCTTTCAATTGCATCCATGAGATTTGCCATATTAATTCCTCCTCATAAAGTAGCGTCTTCGACGCTTTCGTAAGATGTAACAACTAAGCGATCAGCACAATTTAGCAAGCAAAATTGGCTGCCTGCTTATAGGGAACCCTAGGTTCCCTTCGACGGCTTTCAGCCTGAGCACCCTCCTGAATTCGGCAGGAGATACTCCCCTTGCAACCCTTTTTTATTATTATTTCCATAGAACAATACTTTCATGCCCTACACTTTCCCTCTCTATTATATCCCTTCCAATATTGTCGACAATATAGTAAAATTAAAACAAGAAGATATCTATAACAAGGAGGTAATCATGAATAATAAGATTATTGGCATCATTGGAGGTATGGGCCCTGAAGCAACAGCTAACCTGTACATGAAGATTATTAAGGCAACAAAGGTTGAGAAGGATCAAGATCATTTCCGTGTTATCATTGACAGCAATCCTAAAATACCAGATAGAACTGCTGCTATTTTACAAAATGGAGAAAGTCCTGTGGAAGAAATGGTGAAAACAGGTAGAAACCTAGAAAAACTAGGGGTGGATGTAGCTTTAATTCCATGTAATACCGCACACTATTTTATCGATGAAGTTCAAAGTCAATTATCTATTCCAATCTTAAATGCTTTAGAAGAAATGAATAAATATATTAAAGAAAGCTTCCCAGAAATAACTAAAATAGGTTTATTGGCTACTTCCGGCACAATTAAGACTGGCCTATATAAAAAGTTTATAATGGATGTTGAAATTCTTGTTCCACATCCTACTAGTCAAGAGGAAAAGGTTATGAAAGCAATCTATGGGGATAATGGTATTAAGGCAGGAAATACAGGTGATGAACCTATGGAATTACTGCGATCCGCAAGTAATGAGTTAATTGAATCGGGTGCAGAATTGATAATAGCAGGCTGTACGGAAATCGGGCTTGCCCTTAAGCCCCATCATATTTCCAAGCCATTGATTGACCCGATGGATGTGGTGGCGGAGGTTGTTGTTAAAAAGTAAGCGGAACGCATACAATGCGTTCCCTACAATACATTCAAAAACCATCTTTATTCTGGAACGGTGAGGGCACCGTTCCCTACTATACTAAGAAGTAGAAATAGGCTAAAACTATAAATCCTAGAACTATTCTATAATAACCAAATACCTTAAAGTCATGTTTCTTAATGTAGTCCATTAAAAACTTAATAGCAAATATTGAAACAATAAAGGATACTATAGATCCCACTGCAAGCACCAGCCATTCCAACCCACTAAAGTCCATTCCAGCCTTTAAAAGCTTGTAGCCACTTGCCCCTATCATAACAGGTACTGCCATAAAAAATGAAAATTCTGCTGCAATATATCTAGAAGTCCCTATTAAAATAGCTCCTAATATTGTGGATCCTGATCTTGATGTCCCTGGTATTAATGCAAGGACTTGAAAAAAACCAATACATAAGGCTGTTAAATATCCTATATCATTAAGCTCTGTAATTCTTGGTCTGCGGCGACGATTCTCAACTGCTATAAATAAAATTCCATAAACAATAAGCATTAAAGCTACTGTAGTTGGATTGTATAAAGCCTCTTCAATAATATCATCAAATAAAAATCCAATTATTCCTGCTGGTACCGAAGCTACTGCAATCTTTATCCAAAGATGAAAGGTGTCTTTCTTTTCAATACTATTCTTATATCGATCAAAGGGATTTAACTTCCTAAAAAACAATACAATAACTGCAAGTATAGATCCAAATTGAATAACTACGAAGAAAGTATTTATAAAGACTTGAGAAAGTTCAAATTTGATAAATTCTTCTACTAATATAAGATGTCCTGTGCTACTAACCGGCAGCCATTCTGTTATTCCTTGTACGATCCCTAAAATTATAGACTTCAATATTTCTATAAATTCCACTATTATTTCCTCCTGTCAAAGCATTTCCTTTTTAATATATATCATAGACACTTCTTATATTTTATAACAATTTTATTTAATATGCTAGTTTTTAAGAATTTGTATAATATGTTTTTTATATTATTGGAAATTTATACTTTTTTTATAATATAATCTATTCATTATATTTTGTTCAATAGCTACATACTAGAAATTTATGCTTAAACATAAGGATAAAATACTTAGTTTATTAGAGCATTTTCAATTGCCTTAAGTATTGTAATACTACTACCTGTGGCACCGGCAATAGCATCTACTTCTAAACTCTGTCTTTCAATCACTGTATCTATTATAGCTTCTGCTTTTTGACCCTTGCCATATTTATGATCTAAGAAGTCTATACTTTTTATTTTATTATTTTCAACCATTACTTCTATACTAGCACCTATTAAATCGTCCATATAATACTCTCCCTTATATACCCCATCCTCAACATTTGTTATATCTATGTCTTCAATATCTATATTATTTATTTGGCTGCTAATTTCCTTTAGTTTCATTTGTAATCCAATAAAAAATATCCCCACTATAATTACTATAACCACCAATCCAGATAGTAAAACCCTTTTTAATTTATTACCCTTTTTCATTCTTATCACCTTTCTCTTAATTATTTTTTAACTTTATTTAAGTTCTTCAACATTATATCTGACATCTTTAATATTTAACTTTATATAAGTAAAATCTTCATTAGGAAAATTCCATATTGCCTCTCCATAGGTTGCAAGATTAAAACCATTTATATTTTTATAATCTGAAACGGGGGTAGACCATCTCACCTTTTCATAGGTTTTACCGGTTGGTGAGTAAAATCGATCATCGGATACAAAATTTATTAATTGTCCCTTTTCATTAAAATATAATGTAGCTGATATTTTTATATCCCCATTGGTAAATTTCGCCTTTGCAGTTAGTGAGTCAATGCTCTCCCACTCTATCCTCTTATCAATAAGAGTTGCCGGTGCTAATATACACATATCATTAAATACTGTAACAGTTTCTCCCTGGTTCATTTCCTTTCCTTGACCATCAACTACCGGAACTAATCCTAAGACTTTTATTAGCATACTGGCATTTTCATTAATATAGGAATGTAAACCAACAACTGGTATTCCAAACATTTTTAGTTTCATAAAAAATAATCTAGTTATTTCATCGGTAAAACTATGCTGTTTAACTTCCACATTTGCCCAATCTCTTTCCTTATCCGTTTTCATACTACCATCTATAGTAACTTTATAATTTTTCACCCTTTCTGTTCCTAACACACCAACATACTTTAAATAATTCTGAACTGGTTCAGGCAAATGCTCAATATCCTTTTTGGTAATAATGGTATCTTTTATATTATTTGTTCCTTCTATTCCTTCTAAGGCATGTGATTTATATTGTCTATATAGAAGCTGCGAACGATATATCATAAAAATTACACCTAAGATTACCAATATTAATATTATCCTTTTAACCATTTTAAAAACCCCCTAATTTTATTATTATTTTATTTCATTTAATAGTTTATTAAATACATCATACATGGTATTGATCTCCTCTTGACTTAAACATTTAAAAAGATCAAGGATAAAATCCATATCATTTTCCTTCTTTTTATCCCAAAATCTTTGATTCTTTTCTGTTAACTTTAATCTTAAAGTTCTTCCGTCTTTTTTATCTCTTTCAATGTTCAAAAAACCATTTTCCTGGAGCTTAAGTGCAAGTTGTTTTACATTTTGCCTAGAAGACCCCATTAGATTAGCCACCTCAGTAAGCATAGGCGGTTTCTCAAATTGTGAAATAATCACGATTAAAAACCATTGCTTGGTAGTCATTTCTTCATTAGCTAGATAAGAATCTCCTAAAACTTGTAATTTGTTAGCCAAAAGAAATATACTTGCAAATATAAATTTTTGTTTTTCGTTGGTATCCATAAAAAATTATCTCCTTTACTAATTTATCTACACCCTTCTATAAAAGCGATGTTCTCTTGCAATTCCTTTTTTTTTACTTTCATTTAGGTAATATATTACCTACATATGTAATATATTACCTAAATTTTGTTTTGTCAAGACTTTTTTAAATTTTTTTTGAACTATTTTTTTCATTCTTATCTACATAAGAAAAGATGTAATCATTCTAGATTTATTAGTAAAAAAATTATTAATATAATAACTTCTGTGATAAAATAAAGTTTGTGTTAAAAAATATAATAGTGAGTCAGATATTGATTAATTTTAGAACACTATTATCTAAATAAATTTATTGGAAATTATTAAATTTAGAAAATTTTTATAACTCAATAAATTAACAAAGGAAGATAGAAAATGGCAGAAAAGATAAGCTTTATAGAGGAAGTTAAAAGAAGAAGAACCTTTGCAATTATTTCTCATCCAGATGCTGGAAAAACCACTTTAACTGAAAAGTTTCTTTTATATGGAGGAGCTATTCGCTCTGCAGGTACAGTTAAATCAAGGCGTTCTAGTAAACATGCAGTATCAGATTGGATGGAAATAGAAAAACAAAGAGGTATATCCGTAACCTCCAGCGTACTACAATTTGAATATGATGGTTTTTGTATTAATATACTAGATACTCCTGGGCATCAGGATTTTAGCGAGGATACCTATAGAACCCTTATGGCAGCTGATAGTGCTGTAATGGTAATAGATTCAGCAAAGGGTGTTGAAGAGCAAACTAAAAAGCTTTTTCAAGTTTGTAAAATGAGGGGAATTCCCATCTTTACCTTTATTAATAAAATGGATCGGGAGGGAAGGGATCCCTTTGAGCTCCTCGAGGATATTGAAAAGGTTCTTGGCATTCGTTCCTACCCTATGAATTGGCCCATCGGAGAGGGAAAAGACTTTAGGGGTGTATTTAACCGTAAAAAAAATCAAATTGAACTTTTTGGTGATGGAAATCATGGACAATCCATCGCTAAATCATCATCAGGAAATATAACAGATGAAAAGTTTAAGAACTTATTAGGTGATTTTCTCCATGAAAAACTTGTTGATGATATAGAATTATTAAGTGTAGCCGGTGATGATTTTAATCTAGAGCAAATTTTAAATGGAAATCTAACCCCAGTATTCTTTGGAAGTGCACTTACAAATTTTGGTGTAGAACCCTTTTTGAAATCCTTCCTAAGTATTACTACACCACCAATCCCTAGAGAAAGTAATTTAGGTTCTATTGACCCTTCGTCAGATAATTTTTCTGGGTTTATTTTTAAAATACAAGCTAATATGAACCCTGCCCATAGGGATAGAATAGCCTTTTTAAGAATATGTTCCGGTGTATTCGAAAAGGGCATGACAGTTAATCATGTTCAAAAGGATAAAAAAATTAAATTATCTCAGCCTCAACAATTTTTGGCCCAGGATCGCCTTATTGTTGATACTGCTTATCCTGGAGATATTATTGGAATTCATGACCCTGGTATTTTTAATATCGGCGATACCCTTTGCCAAGATCAATCAAAGCTGAGATACAAGGATATTCCACAATTTGCTCCTGAACATTTTTCTAAGGTTTATACTAAAAATGCCCTTAAACGAAAACAATTTTTAAAGGGTATTAATCAATTAGCCCAAGAAGGAGCAATACAGGTATATAAACAACCTAATATCGGTGTTGAAGAGTTGATTGTAGGTGTAGTCGGAGTATTGCAATTTGAAGTTTTAGAATATCGACTAAAAAATGAATATGGTGTTGATATTATAATGCAGCCCCTTCCCTATCGTTTTATTCGATGGGTAGAAAATGAGAACTTTAACCCAAGAACCCTATCCAAAACAATGGATACCCTTTTAGTTAAAAATAAGGATGAAAACCCAGTATTACTATTCGAATATGAGTGGTCAATAAGAACCATAGAAGAACGAAATAAGGATTTAATACTAAAGGAAACCTCAATATAAAAAGAACAGCAAAGGCTGCTATTATACACTTTTTAGCAAAAAAAGAAGCAAAAAGAACCGTCCCCTTTGCTTCTGTCCCCTTTGCTTCTTTTAAAAACGGAACGGAGAGGGCTCCGTTCCCTACATATACCTTATTTTAGTATAATTTTATTATTTTCTAATTCTATTTTTACATGGTCTCCCTGGGCTATTTTTCTATGCAGAAATGCTTCTGCTATTTCATCTTCTATATATTCTTGTATTGTCCTTCTTAATGGGCGTGCCCCATATTGTTCATCATAGCCCTTTTCTAATATAAGATCCTTAACTTCCTCTGATACTTCTATTGTCATACCATTTTCTTTTACTTCCTCCATAACTTCTTTAAGCATAAGATCTACGATTTCTCGTAATTCTTCCTTGGTAAGTTTAGAAAATACAATTATATTATCCACTCTATTTAAAAATTCTGGTCTGAAGGTTTCCTTTAATACATCCTTTATTCGGCTTTCCATATGCTCATAGCCTTCCTTGGCAAAGCCATATCCACTGGACTTTAGGTGACTGCCTGCATTGGAGGTCATTACAATTACTGTGTTTTCAAAGAATGTTGTTCTTCCCTGACTATCGGTTAACCTTCCGTCCTCTAGTATTTGTAGAAGCATATTAAAGACATCTGGATGAGCCTTTTCTATTTCATCTAGGAGGATTACTGAATAGGGCTTCCTTCTTACCTTTTCTGTTAGCTGCCCTCCCTCATCATAGCCTACATATCCTGGAGGGGATCCTATTAGCTTGGAAACGGTGTGCTTCTCCATATATTCTGACATATCTAACCTAATCAAGGCTTCCTCAGTACCAAAAAGCTCTGTTGCTAATGCTCTTACAACCTCTGTCTTCCCCACTCCTGTAGGTCCAACAAAGATAAAAGAAGCTGGCTTTTTCTTCTTCCTAAATCCAGAACGATTTCTTCGAATTGTACGGGACAGCTTTTCTACTGCTGGATTTTGACCCACAATTCGCTCATGAAGTTTATCCTCTAGCTTTAATAGTTTTTCGGCTTCTTCCTCGGTAATTTTCTGTACAGGTATTTTAGTCCAAGCCTCTATTACTCCTGCAATATCCTCTAGAGTGATTTCTATTTCGGTATTCTTTTCAATATCACTTATTTTATTTTGTATATTAATTTCTTCTATTTTATATTGAGCCGCCATTTCATAATCATTATTTTGTGCTGCCCTATCCTTTAAATCCTGTATCTTTTCTAATTCTTCCCCAAGGGCTTCTAATTCAACTAATCCTTGATTTATTAGATTAACTCTAGAACCTGCCTCATCTATTATATCAATAGCCTTGTCCGGCAGATATCTATCGGTGATATACCTATCGGACATCTTTACTGCGGCTTCAATAACCTCTTGGGAAAACTTTACATGATGATAGTCTTCATAATAACCTGCTATTCCCTTTACTATTTCTATTGATTCCTCAATAGTTGGTTCCTCCACTAATACTGGTTGAAATCTTCTTTCCAGTGCAGAATCCTTTTCAATATGCTTTCTATATTCCTCTAGGGTAGTGGCACCCATTATTTGAATCTCTCCCCTAGCCAATGCTGGTTTTAAAATATTGGCGGCATTCATAACTCCACCATGTACCTCTCCGGCACCCATTATATTGTGTACTTCATCTATTACTAAAATAATATTGCCGCATTCTGTAGCTTCCTTTATAATTGCCTTCATGCGTCCTTCAAATTGTCCTCTGAATTGTGTTCCTGCCACAATAGCTGTCATATCCAATAGATAAATTTCTGTGTTAAATAGCTTTGCCGGAACCCTTTTTTCTATTATTCTTACGGCTAAGCCTTCGGCTATAGCGGTCTTTCCTACTCCTGGCTCTCCGATTAATATAGGATTGTTTTTATTTCTTCTATTTAGAATTTGAACCACTCTATCTATTTCTCTTTGTCGCCCTATAATAGTATCAATTTCACCTTCATGGGCACGATCAATAAGATTTATTCCATAGAGCTCCAAATTTTTCTTTTTCTTTTTTGATTTTTTATTTTTCTTTGTACTTTGCTCCTTTGGTTCTTCCTTTATTACAGAAGCATCATTTATAACTTCCTGCTCTTCCTTAGAATTATTCTTCATAGGGAATGAGTTTTTTATCATATTTAGTAAAGGAGAATTATCTCCAGACTCTTCACCACTATCCATATCCTCAAACATATTTTCCATTTCCCCTGCTAGGCTCTCAATATCTTCCTCTGTCATACCTGTTTGCTGCATAAGCTGGTCCATTACCGGTATGCCCATCTTTTTTGCACATTGTATACATAAGCCCTTCATTTCGGCTTTACCATTTTCCATTTGTGTTGCAAATATTACTGCTATATTTTTCTTACATATTGAACATTTTTTCATTAATTTCACTCCAACTATTTTGACTTCTTACCCTTTCTATTGTACTATAAATTTTATCTAAACCAAAGAATTAGACCCAGAAATAACTTTTTCAATCTGTTCTAATAGAATTACCCTCATTAATTGATGGGGAAAGGTCATGGGGGAAAAGGATAAATTATCATTTGCCCTTTTCAAAACCTCGGGTGATAATCCATTGGAACCACCTATTATAAATATTATTTCTTTATTATAAAGATTATTAATCTTTTCAATGTCTCTTTGAAGTTCCTCAGTTGTTTTCTTCTTACCCTTTATAACTAGTGCGATAACATAGGATAACACATCAACATGATGTAATATTTTTTCACCCTCTTTAATCCTTACTCTTTCAATTTCTATACTACTATATTTTTCTGGTGCCCTTTCATCTGAAACCTCTATTATTTGAAATTGGCAATGTTTTTTAATTCCCCTACTATAATGTGTAATGGCTTCCCTTAAATAATTCTCCTTTAATTTTCCCACTGCTATAACCTTTATTCTCAAGATGGTACATCCTTTCTCCTTAAACTATCTACAATATACTCTATGTCATTAAAATAGAAAAGAAACCCCTTCTTTAAGGCGTTTCTGTATTCGGCTCCTTATCTGTCCTTTTTCTATAAAGAACCTTCCTGTAATACTACCTCAATTTCCATTTGGGTATTAGCTCTATTATATGTAATATTAACTGTGTCTCCAGGAAGATGATTATAAAGAGCAGTTCGTAATTGTATCATAGTATTCACCTCTTTACCGTCTATATGGGTTATTACATCGTTATTTCTAAGTCCTGCTTGATATGAACTACTTTTAGAATCTATTTCAATAATTAAAATACCTTTTTCTATTTTTATATCCTCTGAAAAGTAGCTTGCCATTTCACGATCTAAACCCTGAATTCCTAAAACCGAGGGTCTAAATTCTCCATATTCTATAATTTGATTTACAATGGGTCTTGCTACATTTATGGGAATAGCAAATCCTAATCCTTCTCCTGTTTGTATTTTATAGGTGTTTATCCCAATAACCTCGCCCTTATTATTTAAGAGAGGACCTCCACTATTGCCTGGATTAATAGAGGCATCTGTTTGTATAAGATCCTCTGCAATATTGTTTTGACTAATCATTATGCTCCTATTTAAAGCACTTATAATACCTGATGTTACTGTTCTTTCAAACCTTAAACCCAGGGGGTTCCCAATGGCAACGGCTATCTGCCCAACCTTAATATTGTCAGAATCTCCTAGCTCTGCTATAGGTAGATTATTTGCATCGATTTTAATAACTCCTAGGTCCATGTTTGCATTTGACCATAGTTTTTCTGCCTTTAATTCTCTGCCATCCTTTAATTGCACTGTTATCTGTCTTGGATTATCAGTGATTACATGATGATTTGTCAATATAATTCCATCTCGGCTTATTATAACCCCAGTACCTACTCCTTCTGATTCTATTGGTCTCATAAAAAAATCACTGGTGATCTCGATTGTATGAATGCCAACCACTGCGGGCATTACCTTATCCGCTACTGCCTCAACTATAGTAATATCCTCTCCCTGGGGATATACAATTTGATGTTGCCCTAATATTTGATTTTGTCCTGGCGTCCCTATGTTATCTTCAAATTTTTGATAAAAATAATAACTAACTATTATTCCACCAATGATAGCTCCCAGCATAGCAATAGCGAAAAAAGATAAAAGGGATGGTCTCCTTCTAGGGGTCCTATAGTTATTTGGATATTCCTCCATAAAAACACCTCCAGGTATTTAAAGGCTATAAAGCTGACTTAATTTTTCCCTTTGGGCTACATCAACTAAAATATCCTTGCCTACATCTATTGTGTTATCCTTAAGGATATTATATACCGTTTGATAAGCTAATTCGGGAAAATTGTTTTCTCTGCTTAGATGAGCTAGCAATACCCTTTGTAATCCCATTTCCACAAGTTTAACCAAGGCATTCCCTGCACTATCATTTGATAAATGACCCTCATCACTTAAAACACGCCTTTTTAGAAAATATGGATATGGTCCTATTGTAAGCATGTTAACATCATGATTAGCCTCTAAAATTACCATATCAGCTCCATATATTTTTTCTAGTATATTGCTATCTATATACCCTAAGTCTGTCGCTATACTCATTTTTTTACTATTTCCATATAGGCTAAAGCCTACGGAATCACAAGCATCGTGAGAGGTTGAAAAGGGCTCAACGAAGAAGTCCTTTATTTCAAAGGGATGCTTATTTTCAAAATACTTTATGTTCTTTTGCTCTATCTTTCCTATTCTATCCTTTATCTCTTCCCAAGTAGCTGCATTTGCATATATTGGAATATCATATTTTCTGGATAATATTCCCACTCCCTTCACATGGTCGCTATGGTCATGGGTTACAAGAATACCATCAAGCTGGCTACCCTCTGTTCCTATTTGCTCTAAACCCTTTGCAACCATTTTCCCACTTAAACCGGAATCAATCAGGAGCTTGGTTTTTTCAGTTTCTACATATATACAATTACCACTACTTCCGCTGGCAATACTACAAAGCTTCATTACTTATTCCCCCTTAAAATTTTGACACTTAAAAAATCCACCACCCGCATCTGCCTAAATGTTTTACGGTTGCTGGATTTTAGTCACGGGAGTTTCACCCTATGTTTATATGATAAGTGTGTGCTTTTTATACATCAATTCTTCTTATATCTGCTCCTAGGCTACATAATTTTTCCTCAAGATCTTCATATCCTCTATCTATATGAATCAAATTACCTATGAGGGTTTCACCCTCTCCTATAAGTCCAGCAATAATCATAGCTGCCCCTGCTCTTAAATCAGTTGCCACTACCTCGGCTCCAGATAGCTTTTCTATACCTTCTATAATAGCAACTCTACCCTCTACCTTTACATTTGCTCCCATTCTTTTTAACTCATCTACATGAAGAAATCTATTTTCCCAAATACTTTCAGTTACTATACTAGTTCCTGAGGCAATAGATAATAAAACTGACATGGGTTGCTGTAAATCAGTTGGGAAACCTGGATAGGGTTGTGTTTTTACATTAGCATGCTTTAATTTTTTTCCCATCCTAGTGATCTGAATACTATCGTCAAATTCATTTACATCAACACCCATTTCAATCAACTTAGCAGATATTGATTCAAGGTGCTTAGGAATAATGTTTTCTATTGTCACATCACCTTGGGTAGCTGCCGCCGCTAACATATAGGTTCCTGCCTCTATCTGATCAGGTATAACCATATATTCACAGCCATGCATCTCTTCTACACCCTTAATTTTAATAATATCTGTTCCTGCTCCCTTAATATTAGCACCCATGGCATTTAAAAAGTTTGCAACATCAACAACATGGGGTTCCTTTGCTGCATTTTCAATAGTAGTAGTCCCCTTTGCTCTGGTGGCAGCCAACATTATATTAATGGTGGCACCTACACTTACAACATCTAAGAATATAGCTGCACCCTTTAGCTCCTCTGCTTGGGCATGTACGACTCCATGTTCAATGGTAACCTTTGCACCTAAAGCTTCAAATCCCTTTATATGTTGATCGATTGGACGAACTCCTATATTACATCCCCCTGGCAAGGATACAGTTGCCTTTCCAAAGCGACCTAACATAGCCCCTATAAAATAGTAAGAAGCTCTCATGCTCCTGGGACAATCCCCTAAAACCTCAAATTTATTTATAGTTGATGTATCGATTTTCATCTTTGAATAATGATGTTGTTCAATCTCTGAAGATAATGCCAACAAAATATTTTTTAATTGCTTAACATCGTTTATATCAGGTAAGTTTTCTATTATACATGTGTCATTAGATAGAATTGTAGCTGGAATAATAGCTACGGCTGCATTTTTAGCCCCACCAATTCTAATTTTTCCAAAAAGCCTTTTCCCGCCATTAATAAGTAGTTTTTCCATATATGTTGACTATGAATATACCCTAGAGTATGTTCATAGACCTTCACCATCCCTTCATCCATAAGTTCCCGGTTTTAAAAATTAATATTTCAAAAGTCATTCTTGTAAAATTCTTTTTTATAACTATTTATATATTATAGGAAAGTAGAACTTTCCTATAATATATAATGTCATGGATTTTGGGCACATTCTCTGTGTCCTTTCCTCTTAAATACCTAGTTTACTTTGTTTTCCTATTAGAGTTTATCATAAAAATTACTCTCATACCATAGCATAAAGTTATTTTCTAAATCTTTATAGTTTTTTCCTAAAATGTTATTTATTGAGTCTTCATAGCTATTGCCATTACCTAACTCATTCATTATATCTAAGAGGATTTCTTCACCGTAAATTTCAGTAATAAATCTCACCCTTAAAAAAGATGAACGATATGCCTTAAAGGTATCTAAATGATAAAAATCGTTTTGAAGCTGCCCTATTGTATAGGGTATATTATTGTAGTCATAATTCTCTCCCCATTCATATCCTGTTATTAAATATTCTTGGTATAGGGCAACCCCCTCAGTAAACCATATAGGATGATATCCCTTAGTTCTTTTCTCTACAAGCAAATGGGTATATTCGTGAAGTATAATGTTTTCTATAGGAGTATTACTACTATTTAATTGGGTAGGGGATAGTAGAAAAATATTTCCTCCATAATAGGCACCTAGGGTTCTCTCCTGGGAGGATAATCTTAATCCTGAATTCATCTCCATAGAATTAGGATAAATAACTACATTAAAAGCTTCTTTTTTTTCTTGGGCAAAATTCTTATTTACTTGATTAACCATTTCTTGAGTTATTGAAGCTATCTCCTGGATATTTTCAATGTCAATTTCATCATTATAATGATAGATTATACTATCTTCTTCTATTTTTTGGTAGTCGTTTATATTGGCTATAATAAACTCGCTATGCACTCTTTCTATTGTTTTAATTAATACTTCTTGATATTGTATAAATCCAATGATTATTATACTTATGGCAAAAAAAAGAAACAAAAACAATTTTTGTCCCTTACTAATAGACATATTTAATCTCATATTACCCTCCCCCTTATTGAAGGTTCATACTTGTCTATTATACTATAATATTATGTAAACTTCATTGGTTATTTTTAGAAATAAAGGGAACGGGAAATAGATGTTAGTTACTAGAGGAGGTCCTATATTATATATAACTATCCAAATTTTCTAAAAATGGAAGCATGAGAACCGTCCCCTTGCTTCTTTCAACTAAAAAAACCAAGTGCTAATTCACTTGGTTTTTTATATCTTTTCTTATTTATCGTCAAATGCAACAATACGACAGATACTGGACTCTCCACCTTCAAATTTCCATGGGAAACATCCGATAATCATTCTTCTATTGGATAATTCGTTAATTTGTCCACCAACATTTTCACAGTGAATAATTTCTTGTGGTTTAGGGAACATTTGGATATGCATTGCTTGATACTGCTCTGGCCAAGGATAAATTTCATTTAATGTCTTGCCATATTTCTTTTGCATATACTCATCACAGATTTTAGCTTCACCTGGCTCCCAATCACGAATCTTTGTATTCATTGGATGGTCTGCGGATCCACAGTCAACTCCGATCCACTTAATTTCCATCTCTTTACACCAATCCATAAATTCTAGGGATGGACCAGGATGTCTTAGCATGTATCTTCTCTCATCTGCTTCTGGTTGATCCCAACCATAAATGTTGTAGCCTGTATTAATAATTAGGATATCTCCCTTTTTCACTTCTACTCTATCCATTATATCTTGTGGAGTATAGATTCCAAAGTCTTCTGCTTGGTCGGACAAGTCAACTACTACACCAGGTCCAATTAGCTTTTCAAGTTCAATGGATGCAATATCTCTTCCTGCTGTATCAAAGTGCATTGGTCCATCTAAGTGAGTACCTACATGGTTTGAAGTTGTGATTAATTGACCATTGGCTCCATTAGGTGCTAATCTCTTAAAAAATTTAATTTGTAATGGCTCATAAGTAGGCCATGGGGGTGTTAAATGACTCAAATTAACAGTTAAATCATACATCTTTACATTGTTCTTCCAAAAATCTAATATTTGCATATAAAACGCTCCCTTCAAAATTTGTTATTATTTTATAATTTCTTAAGAATAATAAATTATTCTTAAGTATTAAAGACTATTCAACAATCTTTTTGCTTGTTAATTCACTTACCTTTTTTTCATCTAGTTTTAACAGGGTTTTTAATATTTCCTCTGTATGTTGACCTATAGATGGTGCTGGATCGACAGGAACCTCTTCCTTAGCTGGTATATCCGATAGCTTAATTGGATTACCCGCTACCTTAATTTTACCAACTCCTGGCTGTTCTACCTCTACTAGCATATTTCTTGCATCAATTTGAGGATCATTGAATAATTTATCTACCGAATTAATTGGACTACCTGGAATTCCTGCATTATTTAATATTTCTAACCATTCATCCGTGGTCTTTTCTGTAAATACGTCATCTAAAATCGGTTTTAGGATATCATGATTATTATTTCTATCAGCATTTGTTAAATATTTAGGATCATTAATAAGATCTTCTCTATCAATTACCTTACAGAACTTTGCCCATAGAGCATCATTTCCTGCTGCTAATATAACCCACGAATCCTTTGTCTTAAATGCCTCAAAGGGTGTTATGGATGGATGTCTAGAACCCAATGGTTCAGGTATTTCCTTTGATGCGGTATATCGGGCAATAGCATTTTCAAGGATAGAAACCTGCCCATCTAGCATTGCCACATCTACTTTTTGTCCTTTACCGGTTGTTTGTCTTCCCAGCAAGGCTGAAAGGATACCAATGGTACCAAATAACCCAGCAGTAATATCCCCAACGGATGTACCTACTCGAGTAGGTTCTCCCCCTGGTTGACCAGTGATGCTCATTATACCTCCCATTCCCTGTACTATCATGTCATAGGCAGCTCTTTTAGAATAGGGTCCGGAATGGCCAAAACCTGACATTGCTGCGTAGATGAGTCTTGGATTAACTTCCTTTAGTTTGTCATAACCCAATCCCAGCTTTTCCATAGTTCCCGGTCTGAAGTTTTCTGCTAAAATATCTACTTCCTTCACTAAATCCATTAATAATTCTTTTCCCTCTTCAGACTTTAGATCAATTGCTATACTCTTTTTTCCTCTATTTATACTAATAAAATAGATACTTTCACCATTAACAAAGGGTCCAAAATCCCTAGAATCATCACCTGTACCAGGGCGCTCTATCTTAATAATCTCGGCACCTAAATTTGCCAGCACCATTGTACAATAGGGGCCTGCTAAAACTCTTGTTAAATCCAGTACCTTGATACCTTCTAATGGCTTGGTTGTCAAGGGCTTCACCTCCTTATTTTTTCTTTTAAACCAATCCCTCTTGCTCTAATATTCCAACAAATGCTTCTAGAGCATCTTCATAGCATTTCATTGGGGGTCTTACTAATCCTGCTCCGACCTGACCTACTCCCGGATCCTTATGGGCAATTCCTGTGTTAATAATTGGGAGAATTCCCGTTTCTACAACCTTTCTAATATCAATACCAGTAGGTGTTCCTCTGAAATTTAAGAATGGTATTGTGTACACATTATTTTCTGAGGTTGTAATTTCATACATAGATGTGGTGTAATTTACAGCATCCTGGGGTGTTCCACCAACGAATTGTACGATAGCTGGTGCTGTTGCCATGGCAAAGCCCCCAATACCTGTGGTTTCTGTAATAACACTATCCCCGATATCTGGATTCGCATCTTCCATAGTATATCCAGGGAAGTATAGACCATCAATGATTTCTGCTGGTGCAGTAAACCATCTATCTCCACCTTCAATACCTGAAACTCTAATACCAAATTCAGTTCCATTTCTAGCTTGGGTTGTAACAATAGTACTATAGGGTATTCCCTTAGCTGCATCAAGTGTACATTTACATGCTGGCATGGTTAGATTTAGGAAGAAGTGGTCATTGGAGTGCATAAACTTTAATACTTCCACCTTATCCTTTTCTTCAAACTTAGTTTGTACAACAAAAGGTGCAATCTCTCTAATAAATAAAGAAGTTCCTGCCTTATTTCTATTGTGACCTTCATCACCCATTTGAACAACTTGAGCAATCATAGTCTTTAAATCAATTGGTCCATGAAGGGCGATTGCTTCCTTTAAAAGTGGAGCTAATACCTTTTCCATCCATTTTAATCTATCTATAACCTCTTGAGAATATGCTCCATAGCGTAAAACCTTTCCTAGTCCTTCATTTAAAGTACAATAGGAGTAATTGCCATAGTTTTCATTCTTTATAACAAATACTGGCATTGATGCTGATGTAACTCCTGCCATAGGTCCTACTGAATTATGGTGATGACATGGATCAAAGGTTATTTCACCGGATTCTAATAATTTTACTGCTTCTTCTTCATTGCTTGCTAATTCTTCATAGATTACAGCACCAATCATAGCACCTCTCATAGGTCCGCTTGCTTTTTCCCAAGTTAGTGGTGGACCGGCATGCATTAATGTTTTCTTTGTCATACCAGGCACTACATCTATGCAGGTTTTTATGTCTAATAATGTTGGCTGCCCGTTTAGAATAATCTCCATTGCTTTTTGATTAGCTTCATCAATTTTTTGCATTACCATTTGCTATTCCTCCATTCTTATTTTAATTTTGAAAGTAAAGACATCATCTTTTTATTTCCACCAGCTGGTGGCTTCCAATTCATTTGTACTGTCTCTATATTTTGGTCCCTAAGATCATTTGCAAAGGATTCTAATCCCATATTAATAACCTTAAGTTCCTTACCAAATAGCTCATTGATCTTACTCATTTTCATCCCTCCACTATTTAATGCTGGAAACTAATTTTTGACTAAATCTAATTGCTTGAGCGTTAGATGGTAATACATAAACACCATTTTCACGCAGGGTAGCTTCACATTTTTTTAAGTTTTGTGGGTCTTCATTGGTTCCACAAACAAAGGCTACAAAGGTTAGATGTCTACCTTCTTTTTGTGCTAGTTCTCTTGCCTTAATTATTCCTGGTAGGATTTCTCCAACTATATCTGGATTTGCTCCGTATCCTATAACAAAATCCAATAACACTACTGCTACCTCAGGATCCTTTGCTTCCTTCATAATTACATCAATTCTGGTAGATGGATCAATCATTGGATGGGGCTTACCCACTGTAAATTCATCTTCTCCTAAATCCAATACTGTATGTTTTTCACTTTTAAAGGAATCCTTTAGCTTGTTTTCCTTCTTTAATGGAATATTAGAATAACCCTCAATGCCATTTTCCTGCATTATTTTTAGAGCCTCATAGGCTAAGGTTCCTCCAGAATATAGTCCTCTTAAGTATTTTTGTCCCGGTGAAAATTTAGTAGCTTCTTCAGCTATAGCCTTTTCTAAATCTTCTTTATCCTGGGTAAAGTCTACAATATCTGCTACCTCTTCTCCCCTTGATAGGGCAACTGCCTTGTATGCTGTATCCTCTAAGGTTAAACCTGCATAGGCACCATAGCTTTTTGCCACCTCAGGGTCGCCACCAATAAAATGAACTACGGCAGGCTTATCAGATTCCTTTAGGGTATTTAATACTTTTTGCTCTACTTCCTTTGCTGGTGGTTTGGAGATTAATACTATTACCTTTGTATTAGGGTCGTTTTGCAGGGCATGAATACCATCTATCATCATTATACCCCCAACTTCTGACCTTAAATCTCTTCCTCCTGTTCCAATAGCTTGAGTTATTCCACTTCCAAGCTTTCCTATAATGGCTGACACCTCTTGAATACCTGTTCCAGAAGCTCCTACCATTCCTATATCCCCTTCCTTTACGACATTGGCAAAACAAAGAGGGATACCATTTATTATGGCTGTTCCGCAATCAGGTCCCATTACCAATAGACCTTTTTCATGGGCAAGTTTCTTCAATTCTATTTCATGTTCAATAGGAACATTATCGCTAAAGAGCATTACATGCATACCCTTGTTTATTGCTTTTTTAGCTTCAGCAGCTGCATATTCTCCGGGAATAGAAATAACCAAAAGGTTTGCATCAGCCATTATCTTAACAGCGGAATCGAATGTAGGAGGCTGGTAATCGCCTGCTTGGCTTTCTGCCTTACGATTTAATAAGTCTTCTACAGCTGAAACAACTCTTTGGAACACTGCATCATCTTCTGTATTTACTGTAATATAGAAATCATTTGCAGTTAATTCTTTAATCTCTGGCGTTATAAGATTAAGGTTTTCAGTTAACTCCTTATTTAAATCGGTAGCCATCCCCACCAATACTCCCTTTACACCAGATATATTATTTACTTCCTTAGTAATAATCATCAGTGTTACTGAATCATAATAGGTGTTCTTTTTTATTTGTACATGTACTCCCATGATTTTCCTCCTTCTATAAATATATTTCTCTTATTATATAAGCGCCCAATAATAAGCCAACCATTGTATCTGTCCCCGATGTAGATCCAAGACTGATTGCATCTAATACTGTATTTTCTATTTCCTTTTTATTATCAGTAGTAATCATAGCAATGCATAATTCCTTAATGGATTTTGCAAATTCACCCTTAGTTGCTGCCTTTAACATTTGTCGGCTAACAATGGTTGTTTGACTTGTTAATTCATCATCTAGGCTGTTTTTAAAATGGGCTATTTCCTTAATATCCTTATTATAATATTGTCCCAAATAATATAATGCAGCCATTAAACCTACTAACAGATCATCTGCTGAGGGTGTAAGCCCTGGGCCAAAGCCTACTATCCCTACTAACAATTTTTTTATTAATACTTGGTCATCTTTTATAATTCCATATATTAAATCTTTTATTCTAGGAGAAATAAATAAGCTATAATGATTTGCCTTAAAGTTTTTTTGGAAATCTTGAAAATTAAATGCTTCAATAATTTCTGGATAATCCAAAATTAATGGACCTATACCTAAAAAATTACCCTTCTCCAATAAAATTCTCATAATAGTACGAAAGTTATTTTTTAATTGAGACCTATTTACTAATCTTCCATATTCCTTAGGTGGAGTTGGATCCCAGCTAATAGTATCTTGCAGGTTAATATAAAAAGCGCCATTCACAGATCGTATCCCTCTGCTATTAATAAATACCTTCATTCCCTGCTCCATAGTAAGCTTCTTCATTGTCTGTCCTGCTGGTAAGTCTATAGAGATGCTATAGGGGTTATCTCCATATTCCTTTGATATCAAACCAATTAAATCCTTATCTGGTATTTGAATATTGCAGGCATAATCAAATACCGAATGTATAAATCCTTCTATGTTATTTCCCTTATTTTCATCAATCATCTTTTCAACCCTGCTACTCATACTAACTGCATTTATCATTAGAATTCATTCCTTAAAAGTATTTATGCTATCTCCTCTTATCTATTCTATTAATGAAACTTTTTTACCTTTATAAATAATTACTAAAGAAAATCATTTGTTTAACTCATTATTTGTTATTCATTAATATTTTTCATGGTTTTATTATCAATAATGCACATAATCTTAAGGGCAATTTCTAAATTTAATCTTTCCTGGGAATTCTGAAGATTTAAATTACATATTTCTTCAATCCTCTGAATTCTATATAGGATTGTATTATAGTGGGTATAAAGCTGTTTTGATATTTTTTTTAGGTTTCCATTGTTTTCAAAATATGCTTCCAAGGTCTTTACCAACTCTGTATCCTTTTTCTTATCATATTCAACTAAGGGTCTAAGGGTTTCATTGTAAAACCTGATTAATTCCGGCTGAAGATTTTCATAGTAGAGTAACCTATAAATACCAAGATCGTCAAAATGTATAATAGCTTCTTGGTTAAATAACCTGCCAAGGGTAATGGATTTTTTAGCATCCTGATAGCTTTTATATAAATCCTCCATCTTTGTATAATATCTACCAATCCCAATGGATATACTAATATTTGATAGGTTATTTTTTGCTTCTTTTATTATTTCCTCTCCTAGCAATATGGTAATTTCCTTTACCTTTTTTGCCTCGGTCATTGGCTCTACCGCCAATAGAATAATGATACTATCGCTCTTATCTCCCATAATGATTTGCTGATTTAAATTATCTGCAGAGTTCTTTATAATTCTCCTAATATTATTTTTATATTGTTGAATGAATTCCTCGTTATTTGGCGTCTTTTTATAGGTTTTTCGAAAATCATCCAGGCTTACAACCATTACAATATTATCCTTTCCAAACTCTAAACCAAAGATTTGTCCTCTTTCTATGGCTGATTTTTGAAGATTGGGATCAGAGGATAATAGATCTTCTATAAATTCTATCCTATGTCTTTTTTCTACCTCCATAATTGAAAGCTTTTTCATAATTATTAAGGCTCCAATTGCTGAAGAATTTTCAATGGTAAGGGTATCAAAGGCTTCTAAATTATCCTCAATTTCCCATACTATAATATAACCATAGGTTTTATTGCCTGCCACTATAGGCATAATAAGCTTATTTATTTTTTTATTACCTATAACATCCTCACTAATTTGATGATGTTGAAGCTGATAATACCGAGAAGAAATATCCTGGTGGTTTTCAGCCTTATTAACTAATTCTTCTCTTAAATCTGGGTTTTTTCTATAAAGGGAAACGAAAGTTTTATTAAATATAATATCTTGAATTGCTACTGGATTTTTTACCAGTCTTGCTAATGCATCACTAATGCTCTTTAAATCCCCTCCCTCAAGCAATATATTCATTAATTGCTTATGGGCTTCCTCTAATTTTGTAAGCAATGCCGCTTGATTATTCAAAACCTCAGCCATAATTGGATTTATAATATCGGTATAGGATGCCTCATAGGGTAATTCAATTAAGGGGAATCCTAATTCATTTGCCCTATCTATCATGTCCTTTGATATAGCTTCTAAATATCTTCTTGGTTTTATAGCTAATCCAGCTAATCCCTTTTCATGCAGCTTAGGTATTAACTCCCGAAGAGCTAGGGGGTCATCCTTAATGGAATATGCTGTGGTCAAAAGAAGCTCCCCTTCATTTACCCAATCCATAATATCAGGTACCTCCATAATATTTATCTTTATAATTTTATTATTTATCCCTCTATCACCCGCTACTATTTTTGCACCCTTTAGTGCATTTAACTTTAAAGCTTTTTCTATAGTTATTCCAGCATCCTTTAGCAAATCCCTCACCCCTTTAATACTTATGATCCAATCTTAAACAATGCTTTTTCATAATCTTTTCTAGTATCTATATCAAAATTTTCAAAGGAATCTGCTATGGGTACATGAATAACTTCATTGTAATTTTTCTCTATAACTTCTCTAGCACCCTTATCCCCTTGTATATTTTTAATTTGTGTAAAAAAGTCCCTACTGAAAATTACCGGATTACCTCTTTTCCCTTGGTAAGTAGGAACAATAATTCCTAGAGGATTTTTATTAAAATGTTCTATCAATAAATTTATGGTCTTAGTTTTAATAAATGGTTGATCCCCTAATAAAAACATTATGCCCTGAAAATTATTACCAATTGAATTTAATGCACTTTTAACCGACATACTTTGACCATAATAATATTTTTCATTATAAATTAAATTAATTTTTTTATGATGGGAGATTGTTTTAAATTCAGACTCATTTTTACCATAAACTAAAAAGATGTTTTCTATTTTTGACGATTTAACGCTATCAATAACATGCTCCACAACACTCTGATTACCAAGAGGCATTAGTAGTTTATTATTTCCAAGTCTTTCAGACAATCCTGAGGCTAAGATAACTGCAGCTATCATGCATTTTTCCCTCCAATAAATCCTCCAGATTAGTCTTAATCCAAAGGCTATTTTATATTAATACCTCATAGTTCTAATATTAATCAAAGTCCTTATTATTATTTGATAGATCATGTTATTTTATTTATATATTTATCTAGACAATCAATATTATGTATAATTATGGAATAGCATATATATTATTATACTATAAAGATTATCGGATTCCTTTGTAAATTATTTATAAATAATAAGAAAATATGCAAGGATTATAAGTGCTTAGCTTATGAACAAGTAAAGAAAATAAAAAAATCTCGCCTAAGGCGAGATTTTAAAATACGAAGCAGGATAATATTTATTTTTATTTAATTATTCAGCCTTTGTTTCTGTTTGAGCATTTGATGAATCTGCTGGTAAAACTTTATTAAGAATAATTCCAAAGATAGCTGCTAATGCCATTCCAGCAAATTGTAATGTTGCATTACCAATCTTTAATTCAAACATAGCTCCACCAATTCCTAAAACTAATATAACTGCAGCAATAATAAGATTTCTTGATTCTTTAAAATCTACTTGGTTTTCTACTACAGTTCTAACGCCAATGGCAGCTATCATACCAAATAGTATGATTGAAATACCACCAACTACGGCAACAGGAATAGTGTTTATAATAGCTCCAATTTTTCCAATAAATGCAATAACTATTGCAAAACCAGCAGCGATTCTCATTATTTGAGGATCCCAAACCTTAGTTAATGCTAATACTCCGGTATTTTCTCCATAGGTTGTGTTGGCAGGTGCTCCGATTAATCCTGCTACAGCAGTTGCAACACCATCACCCATTAATGTACGGTGAATTCCAGGATCCTTGGCAAAGTCTTCTTCCACAGTAGCACTAATTGCTAATACATCCCCTATGTGTTCAACCATTGTTACAATAGCAACTGGTGCTATAATGGTAAGTGCTTGAACATCAAACTTAGCCATAGTAAATGCCGGTACAGCAAACCATTTTGCTTCGTTAATTATTGCAAAATCTACCTCTTTAAAAATTATTGCCACAATATATCCAACAATAAGACCACTTATTACTGGCAATACCTTTATAAAACCTTTACCAAATATATTTACAGCAGTAACTGCTAGTAAACATATAATAGCTAATGGCCAATGTGCAGAAGCCATGTCTATTGCTGTAGGTGCTAAATTTAATCCGATAACCATAATAACAGGTCCAGTAACTATTGGCGGGAATAATGAAGTGATTAGTTCGGGTCCTACCAACTTAATAATTAATGCTAAGATAACATAAACGATTCCTGCAAGTACTAGACCTCCTTGTGCATATTGCAAATTCGCGACATATTCCGCACTACCTTGCTCTGCTCCTCCCATCATACCAACTGCAATTATAACAGGTATAAATGCAAAGGATGAACCTAAGAAAGCCGGTACCTTGCCCTTAGTAATAAAGTGGAATATAAGCGTTCCTACACCTGCTCCAAATAATGCCACTGAAGTGTTTAATCCAGTTAATAAGGGTACTAATACTGTAGCACCAAACATTGTAAAAACATGCTGAAGACCTAGAATAGTCTTTTTACCCACTGGTAGATAATCCCCTTTTCGGATTACGCCATCATTAGGCATTGAACCTTTGTTATTAGCCATGTAAGCAATCCCCCTTTTTAAATTTTCCCCAAACGGGGTTAATAATTAGCGTCTATGACGCTCTCGCCAGGAAACCTTAGGTATCCCTCGACGGCTTTGTGCCTGCTTCGTTTGTGACACTCTTGAAATGAGTGCATTTATTGATAAACTATCTGCCTTTGGCAAATAGAATACAATTATAATTACATAACAATATTATTTATCTTATATAATTCGACATTCCTATAATTTATCCTTCTATCTTTATTAATAACTTATCTGAAATCGTATTCATAGTTTGTTAAAAAAAACACTCTTTATATTTATAATATTAGGAGAGAAATTTAATAACTTCTCTCCATATATCGTACTAGATCACACTATATTTCTATGCTAAATCCTCTTCCCCATCTATATCTTCATCTAATTCCTGGGGTAATATCGCATTTAAGAAAATACCAATTATGGCAGCTAGTGCCATTCCCACAATATTTATTTCTACAAAACCAATTTTTATTGGAATTACAGCACCGCCTAAACCAAATACCAAAATAACGGCAGCTATAATCATATTTCTAGTCTTGGAAAAATCTACTTTATTGTTTACCAATGTTCTTGCTCCTATAGATGCGATCATTCCAAAGAGAACAATTACAGCACCTCCTATTACCGGGGATGGTATTGTACCTGTAAATGCATTTAACTTAGGTATTAATCCTATAAATATGGTGATAACTGCAGCAATTCTCATTACCTTTGGATCAAATACTTTAGTAAGGGCTACTACCCCTGTGTTTTGTGAATAGGTAGTATTCGCAGGCCCACCAACAAAAGAGGATAGTGATGTTGCAACACCATCTCCAATTAAAGTTCTTGTTAAGCCTGGATCTTTAGCTAAATCCTTTCTTACAACTCCACTCATTGCTAATACATCTCCTATATGCTCAACAACTGTAACAAGAGCTATAGGGGCTACTACTGCTATGGCTCCTATATTAAACTCTGGAAGCTGGAAGTTTGGCATACCTATCCAAGCTGCTTCTATTATAGGTGTATAATCAATTCTACCTAGTATTGCTGCTAATATATATCCAGCGATAAGACCCATAATAACTGGTACAATTTTTAAAAAGCCTTTGCTAAACATTGCTACTGATATGATAACCGCTAATGTAACCATAGAAAGCAACCAGTCTTGATTTGCCATATTAATAGCATTTGGTGCTAAGGTCATACTAATAACAATAATGATTGGACCCGTAACCACTGGCGGAAAATATTTTAGAATCTTCTCTGGCCCAAACTTTCCTATAAGACCTGCAATAATAATATAAATTATACCTGCTACAACAATACCACCCCTTGCAGCTGGCAGACCATATAACTCTCCTGCAATGGTTAAGGGTGCTATAAAGGAAAATGATGATCCTAAATATGCCGGTACCTTTCCTTGGGTAATATAGTGAAACATTAATGTTCCTATACCTGACATAATTAGAGCAACACCTACATCAAGTCCTGTTAATATTGGTACAAGTACCGTCGAAGCAAACAAGGTAAATACATGTTGAACTCCTAGGGCTAATTGTTTCCCATACCCAAGAGAGCTGATATCTTCTATTGGGGCACTTTTCTTAATTTTAGCCATGTCTTTCCTCCTAATGTTAGTATATTTATAAATTATTAATACTATATTTCTTAATGAAATAAGTAATAATATTTATACACATCTTTTTAAATTATAAACATTTACTTAAAAGTCTTTTTATTCCAAATCTGTCTTTGTAACCTACACTTTATACAAATATACTGTAAATAATAGTTAAATGCTATAAGCTATTTTATCCTATCTTAATTGATTATATTCTTTATAGTTTGCCCTATTCCTTTGTGTATTTTATATAAAAGTAAGCTCCCTAATTTAGTTACTATTCTTAATTTATAGAAAATTGCGCAGGTAATATTTCTTCTCATAATTTTATAGGCTTCCCTGACCATCTAAATTATAACCAATTATGTAACTGTTTCTGCCCTATTTCATATTATGATAATATACTTTATTTTTGGAAGGATGGTCATAATGAGCCTTTTACATACTATTTTTAAATATTTAGGTTTAAATAATAAGAATAAAGTGGAGCCCAGCATAATATGGAATTTAAACAGCAATTCCCTGTCCCATATTCCACTTATAATACAAATTCAGGAGGGCTTGCCAAACTCTATAGAAAAAAAATTATCCAAAATTGGATGCAAAGATATAAAATATTTTCCAATTATTCATGGATTTTATTTAATCTCCCCCCTATCTAGATTAAAGGAAATTATAAATATGCCCTTTCTTGATTATATGTCTATGAATCATAAAGTCTTTGCATTAATGAATAATATAACAGAAACACTAGGCTCTAATCAGATGAATAAATTAGGAGTAACAGGGCGAGGCATAACAATAGCCCATTTAGATACAGGTATTCACCCCCATGCAGATTTAACCCGTCCCAGAAATAGAATTCTGTATTTTAAGGATTTTATTCATAATAAATCTACTGCCTATGATGATCATGGTCATGGTACCTATTGTGCAGGGTGTATCGCAGGCAATGGAGAATTATCTGAGCGTCAATTCAAAGGGATAGCACCTAATGCACTACTGATAGGATTAAAGTGTCTGGATGAAGGTGGAACAGGAGATATAAAAAGCACCCTTGAAGCCTTACAATGGGTACTTGATAATAGTCAAAAATATAAGATACGAATTGTCCATATACCCTTTGGGGTAAATAATCCCTATCTTGTAGAACAAGATCCCTTAGTCAAGGCTGTGGAAAGATTATGGCAGGAAGGTATAGTGGTAGTATGTGCATCAGGAAATAGTGGTCCTCAAAAAGCTTCTATATCATCTCCCGGTAGCGCTGAAAAAGTTATTACCGTAGGTTGTAGTACAAAAAATTCATATTCTGAGATTTGCAATTTTTCAAGTAGGGGTCCCACATTAAATGGAATCCATAAGCCGGATTTATTGGCACCTGGCATTAATATTATTTCTACTAATAGAGATACTGCATTTAAAGGTCAATCCCAATATATATCATTCTCAGGTACTTCTGTTTCTTCCTCGATTGTAACAGGTGCTGTTGCATTATTATTGGAAAAATATCCAACCCTTACTCCTGAGGAGGTAAAACTTGCACTGGAAATGTCCTGTAATAGTCTTCATCTAGAAAAAAATATCCAGGGCAAGGGTTTATTAGATATAGAAAAATTACTAAGTATGGATCTAAGATAATTAAATAATAACTGCTAGATTCAGTTATCAGTTATCAGTTATCAGTTATCAGTACTAGGTATTCCTTAAATATCAAGATGCTTCACTAAGTTCAATCATGGTACTTTAAAAACCGAAGGGACTGTCCCTGCGGTTTTCATATGTTGTAACTATATAGTACTATTTTCTTTTATATAAAAGGTCGAGGGTTTAATCTCGACCTTAAGTTAGTTATTTTATAAATCTAAATGGATTTAAGGGTGTTCCATTTTTTCTAATCTCAAAATGTAGGTGAGGACCTGAGCTATTTCCGGTACTTCCCATTTTTCCTATTTGGTCTCCCTTAGCTACCCTTTGTCCCGAATTTACCAATATTTTGCTAAGGTGGGCGTATCTAGTGGAATATCCCGCTCCATGATTAATTTCTACTACATATCCATAACCACTTCTATACCCTATATAACTTGTTACAGTACCTCCATCTGCAGCATAAATAGGTGTTCCGGTACTATTTCCAATATCTACTCCTGTATGCCTTCTTCCCCCAGGTCTTGAAGCACCAAATCTTCCATAGGATCCAGTCCTGCCAGAGGCTGGTCTTCTAAAAGATCCTGAACCCTGAGCAGGTGGCAGGGGTTTTGTACCCTTGGCAATTATTTGTGTAGTTGGTTCCTTTATAACCTTTTCATTTAAGATTGTTCTTGAAGTTTCAATTCCATTGGTGTAAATTACTTCAGCTTTAATTTCCTTAGTACCATACTTTCCTGAAGTAAGAACTTTTTGCTTTCCCTTATATATGCTCTTATCATCTTTATATGTAGTTTCAAAGGGAATTTGTTCTGTATATTCCACTTCCTGTATTGTTTCAACATCTATAAAGGGTTTAGCAATTGTTAAATTTATTGTATCCCCAGGGTGTAGGCTCTCAAGATCAACATTGGGATTAGCGGCTTCCATATCCCGCATCCCTATGCTAAATTCTCTAGAAATATCCCATGAGGTGTCTCCTGAAACAACCTCATAGCTTTGTATTTCATCGGTCCCCTGTTGTAAATATGCCAATGCGTCCTCGTGAGAACTTATTCTTTCTAAAGAAACCTCTTCTTCAATTATTTCCACATTATCTGAAAAGCCTATATTCTTTATCACAACATTATCTTTAGTATCTGTGTAAGGAGCTTTTATTTCTTCTAAAATTTTCTCTGCTACTTTTTTATTCTCAAGAACCGCAACTTCTTCTCCATTAACCTTAATAACAGCTGCCATAACCTTATAGTTAATATTTTGGTATATAGCTGATTTTATTTTCTCTTCCTTTAACAGACTCTCTTTTCCAATCCTTACTTTTTCAAAGGAGCAATTCTTATCAAAGTTAATCTCTTCTCCCTTAGATCTTGTCACTTCTTCGCAAACCTGGTCTAATGCCAATTGAAATTCCTCTTCACTTTTTACCAATCCTATATCCTGTCCATTAAATGTAACCTTGTACCCATTTCCTGCTTGGTAAGCACCCACGGATAGAAGGGTTATCACTATAATTATAGTTGTAGATATTACTATTTTTAGTTTTTTTGCTATTATGTAGTTCTTTAAAGATCCCATATGTTTTTTAGTTGACTTTAGGAAAATCTTAGAGAAATTCATTAACTTTAATTTAAGTATATGGATTAAATTTTTCCACTTCATCAGGAAAATTTTGGAGTAGTTTCTTGCCTTTAACTTAAGGATATTCAATAATTTTTCCCATTTCATTAGGAAAATCTTTCGACTTTTCTTAAACTGTGTATTAAACACTTCCTTAAATTTCTCTAACTTGTTCATCACCTTAACACGCTCCTTCTATACCTTAAGAGTGTTTATATGTATAAATTTTATTTTAATTGTAAAATAATTGTAACTATTATCCATAAATAGTTTACCATATTTTACATAGAATTCAAAACATTTTTGAAAATTTTCAACTTTTTTATAACTTGTACATTTATTTATTCTATGAAACTTTTCTTTTAATTATGCTATAATATTTATACGACCTTAAAGGATGGTGTATTGTATTGAATAAATTTTATATATCCATGCAAAATGAAGACTTAGGAATCACTCCTATTGAAAATATATTTATAAACCACTATCTGCCCAAGGCTCCAGGAGACTTTGTTAAGGTTTACTTATTAGGATTAAAGTTTTGTTTTAATAATACAGGTAGCATTTCCAATGAGGTTATAGCTAAAACCTTAGACTTATTAGAGTCTGATGTTGTAAAGGCATGGAATTATTGGGAAAAACAAGGTATTGTAAATATAGAAAAGCAAGGACAAGGGGATAATACTATTTTCTTCTTAAATATTAAAGAAGTAGTACTTAATAAATCCTCCCTTTTACAATCTGAACAGCCTAAGAATACTGCTGAAAAATTAGTTGAATCTCGAAAAGACAATAGAATTAAGGAAATGCATGAAATTATAGAAAAAATGTATGGGCGTCCCTTAAGCTCCATTGAAATGACTCTTTATCAGAGGTGGATGAGTGAATATTCCTTTACCCCTGAGGTTATTATTCTTATGTTAGAAGACTGCTTTAATAGGGGGCGTAAGGAATCAGCATATATAAAGCAAGTTGCACTTAATTGGTATAATTCAGGTGTTAAAACATCAGAGGATGCCGAAAAATATATGATAATCCATAGGGAAAAATGGGAGAAATATTTTAAGGTTATGTCTTTTCTCGGTTTTAAAAGACCTCCTACTCAAAAAGAAGAGGAACTAATGGATAAATGGTTTGCAAAGTTTAAATTGGATTTAGAAATAATATTAGAAGCATGTGCAAAAACCACCGCTATTTCACAGCCTAATTTTCGATATATAGATAAAATAATTTCTGACTGGCATAGTAAAGGCTTTACTACGATTGATCAGATTAGGTCAGAGGAGCCTACATCGCCAAAAACATATTCCAATAAAAGAACTCAAAAAAAGATAAACAGTAAATTAGATTTAGATCATAATTATGATATGGATAATCTTGAAAAAAAACTATTAAAAAGAAATAGGAGTGATATAAGTGATTAAATCACTTATCATTGAAACAATCGAAGAGTATCAAGAAATGCGAGATCAAGCCCAAAGGGAGCTTCGAATTCGCAGGGAAGAATTACAACAAAAGTATCCACGCTTAGCCCAAATCCAAGCTGAAATGAGAACCTTAGGTATTAAAATCGTAAAAGCTACCCAAGCTGACCCTAAAAGGATAAATCAGCTAATTGCACAATTAAAGGAGAATAGCATTGATTTGCAAATGGAAAGAGCTGAAATATTAGCCTCCAATGGCTACCCAGTGGATTATCTAGATTTAAAATATCATTGTAATGAATGTTTAGATACAGGGTACATAGGTAATAAGCGTTGTAAATGCTTTGAACAACGCCTAATAGATAAAGCCTATCAACAATCTAACCTGCACAATCTATTGCAAAAAGAAAATTTTGATACCTTTCGGATAGATTATTATTCCAATGAAGAATCTAAAGATAATGATGTATCTCCCCGTAATAATATGCAGGATATTCTATTATCTTGTATTAATTATGCAAAGGATTTTAATAAACATGATAAAAACCTATTCTTCTATGGCAGTCCTGGTTTAGGAAAAACCTTTCTATCCCACGCTATTGCAAAGGATTTATTAGAGAAGGGTAATATTGTACTTTATCAAACGGCATCAGATTTAATAGACTTCATACGTAATAACAAGTTTGACCAAAGCCGTAATGAGGTTAATCCCATGCTGGAAAGAATTTTTTTAAGTGATTTGCTAATTATTGATGACCTAGGAACTGAGCACTTAACAGAATTTGCAAAGATGGAACTATTTAATATAATTAATAAGCGTCTTATATCAGGAAATAAAATGGTAATATCCACAAATCTATCCCTTAGGGAATTACAGGAAAAATACCCTAATAGATTAACCTCAAGAATATTAGGGCATTTTGAACTTTATAAATTTTATGGTGAGGATATTAGAATTAAAATGTTAAATAATCAGTAAGACAAGGGAACAGTTACCAGTTACCAGTTATCGGTTATCAGTTATTAGTAATGCTAGTTACTAGATACTGGTTCCTAGTTGATGGTAAAAGATTTAAAGATCTTTCAGTTCCCTATTCCCTGATCTCTGTTCCCTTATACCTTATAACCTTCTACCCATCCCTTAGCCATTGATCAAAAAACTCTTGGTAATCCTCTCCTGTAACTGCCTTTGTTATATTTTTTATATCTTTTTCTGTAACATTTGTAAACTTATTTTCTGACATATAGTATTGTAATATTTTTATGAAATTTTCTCTTCCTACCTCCCTCTCTAACTCATAAAACATCATAGCTCCCTTACTATATACAATACCGGAATATTCCCTATTATCCTTAAATTCATCTATACCCTTTGCAATACTCTCATCTTTGTCCTCTAATTCTTCCTTTGTCCGTACATAATCATCTACCACCATTGACTTTAGCATACTCATCATGGTATCTTCTCCATACTTTTCCCTATAATATAAAATAGTTGAGTATTCGGTTAGTGCCTCATCTATCCAAGGTTCATTTACTTGATCATTTCCAATAATTCCATACCACCATTGATGGGCTGTTTCATGGACAATTATATATTCCAATATAAGAGTAGAATCTCTAGAGAAAATGTTATGGTCTATATATACTAAGTTTGGATATTCCATTCCACCAATAAAAAAGTCGCAGGAAACTACAGAAAATTGCCCATAGGGATATTCACCGAATAATTCACTAAATATTTTGATTGAATCCTTCGCAGCCTCTAATGCTTTATTTCCCTGTTGATTCTTAAAATAATATACATTTATGTCTATTCCATTTATACTATCATTTTTCAATATAAAGTTCTTACTTATCACCCAAGCAAAGTCCCTAACAGCCTTTGCCTCTACATTCCATATTTGTTCCTTATATCCAACATCCTCTTTCTGTACCTTATCCCTATACAATATATTTCCTGTTGTAGCCAATTCATATTCCTCTGGAAGCCTTAGGGTAACTTCGTAATTACCCACTTCACTATAAAATGGATCCCCTATCTCATAATAGGGATCTAAATTCCACCCCTTAGAGTCATATACCGCTGCAATAGGATACCAGTTACCTAAGTTATAGGTGTTTTCGCCATAGCCGAATCTGCTAGAAATGGGGGGAATCCTAACTTTATATTTAAAGCTTATGAGTACTTCTTCATTAGGCTTCAATACTTCTGACAGCTTTATTGACATAATAGTATTATTTAATCCCCCCAACTCAAAGTTAGCCTTTTTCCCCTCTATTAAAACCTCCTCTATATCTATATATCCTGATTGAAATCCTTTGGGATAGGCATGCTCTAGCTCCTCTTTTAAAAAAGGTACCTTTTCTTTTTCCTTAAATGCATTGGGATATAAATGAAAATATATAGATTCAAACTCTAAATTATGCGTATTTTTATATTTTACCTGCTGTTTAACCTCTAATAGTTTTTCCTCCTCCATAAATCGTGCATCTATCTTATAATTATGTATTGCGTAATGGGATAGTTCATCCTCTGCTCTAAACTCTATCTTACTTTCATTTAATCTAGAATATGTATGAGTAATACCTAAACCCAGAACAATAATTATTAATAAAAGACCTACGGATCTTAAAATTCCCTTTTTCAACAAATTCACTTCCTTAGAATTAATTATTTATTGATGCCGATAGTTGTAATGGAACATGTTGCTCTTTTATTATATTCTATGGTAAGGTTGGGTTATTCATATTAGATGGATATTGACAATTATGGATGGATATGTATATACTTGTTTTCAGAATCCTGGAGATAAGTCATTTTTTTGGATACAATACATAACATAAGAGAGGGAGAATTCTTATGGGGTTTCTAGAATTATTTTTAATTTCAATCGGTGTATCAATGGATGCATTTGCTGTAGCCATTTGTAAGGGATTGTCCATGGAGAAAATAAATATAAAAAAAGCCTTAATAGTAGGCTTATATTTTGGATTCTTTCAAGCTATTATGCCACTGATTGGTTATTACTTCGGCATACAATTTAAGGAGAAAATTGCCTTTATAGATCACTGGATCGCTTTAATATTGCTTTGTTATATTGGCATTGATATGATTATAAGCTCATTACATAGCTCACAAAATCCCTGTGACTGTTCCCTTCGCTTTAAAAACATGATCGTTTTAGCAGTAGCTACAAGTATTGACGCCTTGGCAGTTGGAATAACCTTAACCTTTCTTCAGGTGGATATAATTAAAGGAGTTGTTCTTATTGGCATTATTACATTTATATTATCAATAATCGGCGTAAAGATTGGAAATATTTTTGGCGCTAAATATAAATCTAAGGCAGAGCTTGCTGGCGGATTAATTCTGACCTTTATGGGAATTAAAATATTTATAGAACATACTGGAATTATTAACTCTTTGTTCTAATAGCCCTTATTATTATAGGTCTAAATATTCCTTAATTCCCATATAAATTGAAGCTGCAATAGTTTCCTGAAAGTCATCCCTTAACATCTTCTGCTCTTCTAGGGCATTGGTTAAATAGCCTATTTCCAGTAAAACCGATGGCATTTTAGTGTCCCTTAATACATAATAATTTTCCTCTTTAATCCCTTGATCTGTAAATCCTGTAGCATTCACCACATGTTGATGCATACCTTCTGCAAAGGACCTTGAATAATCATGAAAATAGTATGATTGTGTACCCGATAAATCGGGATCTGTAAAGGTATTCCCATGAATGGATATATATAAATCTGCATTTAAGTCATTGGCAAAGGTAGCTCTTAGACTCCCCTTGCTAGAAATAAATGTATCGTCTTCCCTTGTCATATGTACTTCTATTTCTGGTTCTTCTTCTAATATTTGTGCTACTTTTTTTGATAGGCTTAAGGTAAAATCCTTTTCATATTTTCCACTTACACCGGTAGCGCCTGGATCTTCGCCCCCATGACCCGGGTCAATCACAACTATATATTTTGCTTCCTCTTCTTTATTATTATTAATGCTAAAGCTACTAGTATTATTCCCTACATTAATATAATGGTTCCTACAGGCTGAAATCATTAGTATAATTGCTAAAACAAATAGTATAAACAAACTAAATCTAACTGGTTTTTTAACCCTCATAAAACCCCTCTTTCTTTTGTCATATGTAAATATTATAATCCATATTCGACAAATAATATAGAATTAATTGTACTTATATAATTTTTTATCTATGGGTGGGGAGTATTACAGTAAATGTAGTTTTATCAATATTGCTTTCTACTGAGATACTACCTTCATGGACATTAATAATTTCTTTGGCAATAGCTAATCCTAAACCAGTCCCTCCGGTTTTTGTAGCCCTAGATGAATCTAACCTATAGAATTTTTCAAATATAGTATTTAACTTTTGAGGAGGAATTGGTTTACCCTTATTTGTAAATTTTACTATATTTTTATCTCCGTCAGATTTTGAGGAAATACTAATGGTGCTATTCTTATAGCTATATGCTATGGCATTTTTTAAAATATTATTAAATACCCGTGCTAATTTATCAGCATCACCAAAAATTGTAAAGCCCTCCTCAATATTAACCTCTACTTCTTTATTTTGTGAAGAAAGAATAGGATAGAATTCATCTGCCATTTGTATAAGCATATATCCTAGATTTATTTCTTCTTTGTTTAATACAATAGTTTGCAAATTAAATCTTGTAATCTCAAAAAATTCATTTATTAAATGTTCTAATCTATATGCCTTTTCCAAAGTAATCTTTGTATACTTAGCCTTCTGTTCCATGGGCATATCTGGTGCTTCGTCCAATAAGTTTAGATATCCAATTATTGAGGTTAGAGGGGTTTTAATATCATGGGCAAGGTATACCACCAAATCATTTTTTCTTTGTTCGGCATCCTGTGCCTCCTTGGCTCGTTTTCCTAAAATATCCTTAATCCTATTAATCTTATCAGTCATAAAATTCATTTCAGGTGATAATTTTATATCATTTTCAGTTTCCTCTACCAGCTTGTCCATTCCAACACTAACCTCATTAAAATATTTAGTAAAGCGAGAAAGTGCTTTATAGAATATAAACATCATCAATATTATCAAACCGGCTGACATTATAAAGTCCTTTTGACTTCTAAATAATATAAAATATATATTCCATGCTCCTTGATAATCTAAACCAAAGGTTCTTTGACAAAATCTTATAAAGCCATAAGCAAATGGTTCTTCTAAAATACCATCAATTAGAACAAATTGAATAATAAACCCAATTGTTAGTGAGATTCCTCCAATTAGTAATACCTGTAGAAAAATCTTTCTCTTTAGTCTTGAAAAATCATTTTTCAATTTTATAACCTACTCCCCATACAGTCTTGATATACTTTGGCCGTTCTGCTGAATCATTCATTTTTTCCCGTAGATGTCTGATGTGAACCATAACTGTATTATTACTATTACTAAAGTACTTATCCCCCCACACTTCATGGAACAATTCCTCTGAACTAATAACTCGTCCACGATTGGCACATAAAAACCATAGTATTTTAAATTCTATAGGGGTAAGTGATAGGATTCTTTCATTTAATTTACATTCATGGGTATCTAAGTTTAATACAAGCCCTGAAAACGCAATGATTCTATCATCCTTAATAGGTTCTGAAGAATTATACATTTTAAACCTTCTGATTTGTGCTTTTACACGGGCAATAAGTTCTAGGGGTCGAAATGGCTTTGTAATATAATCATCTGCACCTAATGTAAGTCCATTGATTTTATCGATTTCCTCTTCCTTTGCCGTCAGCATTATTACTGGAAAGGTGTATTTTTCCCTTATTCTTTTACATATGGAAAATCCATCTATATCCGGTAGCATTACATCTAAGATGGCAAGATCAAGGTTTCCCTTTTCAATATGTGCCAAGGCGTCCTTCCCATTATAGAACTTAAAAACCCTATAGTTTTCATTCTTTAAATAGACCTCTATTAAATCAGCAATCTCCTGTTCATCATCCACTACTAAAATATTTGTAGACATAACAATCCTCATCTTCCCTTTAATTATCAAAATTCTTATATCCATTTTATCATTGGCATATTTTATTTCATAACTTTTTACTTATAAAAATCTTAAGATTTTCTTAAACACCCAATGATTTAAGACAAAACTTTCTTTTATATTTGCATATTAATTAATAAAAACCCATAAAAATATGGGTTATGAATTCTACATTTTCTTATTAAAATATTTATATGCTATAAAGAATGCTAGCATTTGAATATACATGGCACCTATAGAAATAAATGCTGGAGTCCGATAATCTAGCCATACAAAGATAAAGGCCATTAATCCAAAAAGAATTGTTGCTGTAGTATTAGCAATAGAATTGGCTATTCTTAAAATCTGTAAATTTCTTTCATCCCTTATTTCAATTTCCTCTTGCTTTAACTTTTCTGCAGGAGTTCTTTTATTATGAATTAATTTTACAATCCCAATAGCCATAAAAGCACCTCCTATACCTGAAAACATTCCCATTAGCATGCTAATATTATGCTCACTCTCTGGATTACCCTTATACATAACTACACCAAAAATCATAGTTATAAAACCAATAGCAACTAATGTTTTCCAGAACCTATTACTTCTAATTGTTTTATAAAGCATTACCTCTCCTCCTCATAAATAAAAATTTCCTCAATGGATAGTTCAAAATATCGTGCAATTTTAAAGGCTAATAAAATAGACGGATTATACCGGCCATTTTCCAATGAACTTATGGTTTGTCTTGATACCTCTAAAGCTAAAGCAAGGTCCTCCTGTTTTATTCCTCTCTGTTTTCTAATTTCCTCCAACCGATTTTCCACGACTACACCTCTTTTATTATTTCAGGTAAAGTTAACTTTACATATAATATACTATCATCTGAAAGGAATGTCAAGTCTACTTTCCATATTTATTTTTATATTTCTTACATAAGTTTTATATCAGTAAATAAATATAAAGAATGCTTATGCAAATATTTATGATCAAGGAGATTAAATTGAAATATATGGAAAATTTGGATATAATATTCTTATAAATTTACAGAATATTTAAAATTTAGAATTTACATATTTTATATACTGGCTAAATAAATTTAATTAGGGGGGATGGTCTTGCAGAAGGATACTATCAAAGAAAGTCCGATCTTAGATATTACTTTAGAATATAGTCTAGAGAATTACCTTGAAAAAATCCAAGGTAAAGGACGCTGTGAAATATACAAAGAATATATACAAATAATACCTGAATTTGAAGCTCCTATTCTATTTACCTATAGGGATATCCTTAGTGTGAATCATAAAGACTATATTATTGTATTAAAACTAAGCTCTATGGAAGAACTTTTTCTATATAAGCTTGGATATCATTATGAGCCATGCATTAACTTGATAATAAAGAATAGGAACGAAATGCTTATAAAGGATATGTTATTTAATGAAAGACTCCATCGAAAAGGAGTAAAGGCAGAATATAGGTACTCTAAATCAGGGAAGGAAAAGGAGAAAAAAGGGGTCTGTGAACTAAAATTTTATGAAACAGCCATGATTTTTACCACAGATAAAGGTGAAATTAATAGAATTTCCTATTGCTTTATTAATAGTGTTAGGGAGGACGACTATTCTCTTCATATTAAAACAAGTTTTCAAGAGGAATATATCTTTAATAAAATGGGCAGGGAGTTTAATTCAGTTAAAAAGCTACTTTCTGATTTGATAAATCAACGCTCCCTTGACACCCAACACTATCTTAAGGAGAAATTTCCAGATTTAAATTCCCTAATAATCAGAAAGGCTGCCAATCTGCTAAAGGATGGCTTAGCAGTAAATATCAACGATCTAGCACAAATATCCCCAAGTCTAAAGTTTGAACTTGAAAATTATTTGATTCCAGCCAATATAAAGGAAGAATATGATTTTTTAATGAATATGTCACAAAAGACAAAGGTATGTATAGGATTAAAAAGAAGCCTTTTGGGGGAAGTATCTGGAGATTATATCTGGTTTCTCACACCTATCTATCATATAAATAAAAGTCAACCAGGAAATGTAGTTGCTATGGAAGCTGCAAATATTGGAGAAACAGAGGGAAGAGCAACCTACCTTTTCCAAATGACTAGTTGGGAAAAATATAATTCCTTTCATAACATTGAAGAGTTACATAATACGGCTGATAGTTTTATAGAAAATTTTAACAAATGCATGCTTACCATAAACTTCCGCAGAGAGCCAATATACCTATCAGAGGAGATAATGGCACAGCCAAAATATTCTAAATATAGATATGCCATTGAGAATTTATCAGAGCTACAGTTTTTAAGACAGCATTTTATAGGAAGGGTCTTTCATAAATCCTTTGAACAATGGAAAGAAGACTTCATTAAAATTATTAGCAAAGGATTCATTGGATAGGAATTTTTTCTATGGTATAAATTTTAAGTAGAAAGGAGGAAGAAAATGCTTGGATATAAACACCCATGCCGGTATTGTAACGAGATGATACCTCCACTTTCAAATGTTTGCCCAATATGCGGTAAGGAAAATCCCCTAGGACCCTTAAGATGCCCTGCTTGTCGAAGTCCAATAAAAAGAAGTTGGGAAAAATGCAATCATTGTGGTCTTGTTTTAGAGATTAATTGTCCTAGTTGTAATGAGAAAACATTCTTTGGTGATTATTGTGAACATTGTGATTCTAGACTAATAATCCAATGTAAAAATCCAAAATGTAATAGGAAGCAACCGCCTATTAAAGATGTGTGTATTTATTGTGGTAAACCATTAAAATAAAATTTAGGGGGTTTTTTAATGAAACTACAGGCGTTTACTAGTAATTATGCTGATAATAGTACCGAGGCTGGTTTTCAATTCACCTTTTTTTGTGATATCTGCAGAGATGGATTTAAAACAAGTTTTATCGAATCTAAATCCTATCAAAAGGGCAAAAGACTTCGTGGGATAGGTCAGGCTGTATCCATAGGTTCCTCCCTATTGGGAAAATATGGATTAGGTTATCAAGTTCAACGAGGATCAGATATTATTTCGGAACGTTTTATGGGCATGTCACCGGAATGGCATAGGGAGCATGAACAAGCCTTTGAAATAGCTCAAAATGAAGCTATGGGTCACTTTAATAGATGTCCAAGATGTCATAAATGGGTGTGCGACTCCGATTGGAATGAACAGGAAGGACTTTGTGTAGATGATGCCCCTAGGGTTAATGTGGAAGTGGCTAAGGCAAAGTCTGATAAAATGGTTGAGGACATTAAACAAAAAGCCTCGAAAACACAGATATTCAGTGGAGAGATTGAAAGCAAACAAACCATTTGTTCAGTATGTGGAAAGCCTTCAGGAGAGGGAAAGTTTTGTAATAATTGCGGTGCAAATCTATCCTTAATGGTTTGTGAAAAATGTGGAGCAAAAAGCCCCTTGGGCACAAGATTTTGTGGGGAGTGTGGGGAAAGACTTATGGATTAGTATCTATAGATACAAGTAAAGCCACCTTCTATGAAAAGAAAGTGGCTTTTGTCATTCTATACTTCCTTTTTTCTTCTAAATAGGAAACTACCTGATACAACGGCGACTAACATTACAGGTAGGATGCTGGTGCTACCTGTTTTAGGAATAGTTTCCTTGTCTTCTTTAGATGGTGCTGGTTCTTTGGAATCTATTTCAAAAACACCAAACTCACTAAAACCTGTTAAAATTACCCGAATCACCTGGGCTGAAGTATCTATCTCCTGGTTGGGAAGCAAGTCCCACTCCCCTGTATCTTCATTGTAACGGAATAGTCTAAGATTTTCCTCATTCATTCCTGCCGGAATATCATCTCGACTATAATTCACCTCTAATAGCACTTCGGTAGATTCAGAAAGCTCTCCACTGGCAATATTAATATCTAGATAAATACCAGCTGGGTTAGAATCAGTTGGTAAGACCCTAGAAGTTTCCCCTTTTCTTCGTAGATTAATATTAACATCCAGCTCTTCATCCGAGGTAAAGGTGAGCTTTGATGATGGATACTCTAAAGTACCTGTATATTTTCCTGTAGATGTATCCAATAAGGAAGGTACTGGTCTATTTTGTGTAGAGACTATTACCTCAAAAACTTCATTCCATCCCTCTGTAACAGCATTGATAATATAAGCAGGATCTTCATCTCTTTCAAATCCTGGTTTTTTAGCTTCCACAAAAATTTTGTGGGTTCCGTCAATATGAGCCCAAGTCAATATATATTCTCCCGGTTTAATCTCTTTAGCGCCTACTAAGGTTCCTATTAGTTCCTGTCCACCCCCTGAAATTCTACGAAAAACATTAAATTGCTTTTTAGTTAATCAAGTGGCAGGTCCTGTTTTTTCAATATGGTAAGTGTTTTGATATTCACCATTTTCATAAGTGACGCCATTTGTCTCTATAGCCTCTTTTAACTCAAATCTTATACTTGCTGTACCATCTTCATTATCTTTTGCTTCTAATATCAAACCGGTATATACTTCCTCGGTTATAGATCCTGTTATACCAAAGATTGCAGTATTGGATACCCATTCATCTTCATTCACATTAAACCGAGCAGTAATAGGTTTTATTTGGGGGAAGTAGAAATTTCTCCAACTACCAGAAGGTCCTGCTTCGATTTTTACTACCTCTACTGTTTTACCTGGAGCAATAGTTATAGAATCTCCGCCTATAAGTTCATATTCCTCTCTTTCAGCACCTGGATCATTACTCCAATTATCGGTTCCTTGGACAATCGCCTTTCCGCTTATGGTAACAGCAGCTTCTGACTTATTAGTTAGGGATAGAATACAGCTGGGATTAAAGTTTTCTTCGGTATATTCCACAGAATTTACACTAAGTTCAAGATTATAAGCTATACCTTTAGGTTCAATCCTATGCTCAATGGCTTCAAAATGATGATCAACACCATTTATTTTTACCCAAACCTCAATAAGCATTTCATAATCTGCATTTTTATGGGAACGCCAGGTAGTGCTACCGGGTTGCACTGGGGCAATCTTTGCAATAACTTTCTCTTCCCCTGCTTCTATGGTCATAGTATCTTGACCATCTAATATTACATCTCCCTTACTCTCATCCAATGATTCTCTTTCCCATATTACATCATGATTAACAAGAGCAACCACTACATCAATATCATCTGAGATTTCTATATCATCATCGGTATTATTTTTAAGTCTTATTTCAATCACTTCTCCGCCCTCTGTGGTCCCATTTGAGGTCAATACATAATCTTCAGTGCTGTCTGATTCTTGGGCAAAGGTAGTACCAGCAAACATGGTAAATATCATTGCTAATACAATAAATACAGTAAAAATCTTGCCTTTTTCATAAATCTTATTCTCTCCTCTCTTAATTTTTTCCGGTCACTTTTGATTTTGAATACCTGTTTTAATGTTATTGTTCATTTTTATGTAATTCCTATTTTGTCTATAGGATTCCCCCCATAAATCACCCCACTTTTCTTTAATATTTATCTCAACCGATATGGTAATTCTTACTCATTAATCCTTCTTGCATGAACTACAAATCGCGCATTATCAAATTCATAGGTACAGGTGGAAAGGGTTAAAATCTGATCCTCTGCCTTTAAGGTTAAATCCCTCTCAAACATGGACTTTTCTTGAATAATTTTCAAAAAATCTAGGTATTCCCCATCGGAACTAAAACTGGTTTCTATATAGTAAAAGTCTGTACCCGTAACATACACTGAAAAGATCTCAAATGTTATTTCTTCATATAATGTATCAAATAAAATAGTCATATTTTCCCCAATGAATTCTTTTTGTTTAAATTTCATAAGCTCAGTAAACATAGACCCATCCCTCATGTGATGACCATAAAGAATGGTATGTTTATCTGTGCCGTCACCCTGATTTCTAAAATCCATAAATATTGTTCCCGCCTTGGATTTCTTTTGATTAATATCATGTTCTAAATAAAAATCGTTGTTATCAGTCTTCACTACTGGATAATCTATTTTAGTTCCTGGTATCTTAATCCAGCCTATTACATCATTGTTTATCTCTAATAATCGGTGAAATTTGTTCATTATAATGGGTTTGTCCTCTTCCACTTCCACTTCCTCTTCTTCTTCCTGGGTAATAAAATCTTCTCTGATCTCTTCATAGGTTTTATTATTTTGATAAGAATCATAAAAATGAATGGAAAGTATATATAAAGAATATATAAAAATAATAATTAATAAAAGTTTTAAAGTGCGCTTTCCCATTCTATTTTTCTCCTTTAAGAATAGAAATAAGAATAGAAAAAGCAGGATTAAATATTTTTTTAGTCCTGCCTTCTTTTTGTATTTATTTAAATTTATTATACCCTTAGAGCGCTAATAATAATACATTTATTTCTTATTTCTACATTTATTTCCATTATCCTTTTTTATTTAAATACTATTTAAAAAATTGTCAAGTATTTACCTTAAAAGTTTATTTTTATGATAAGTCTTCCCTTTTATTATCCAATAATTGAATTTGTTTCTATTAGCGCAGCAATACTTAGACTAATTCCTCCTAATAATAAAATTACTATTTCAGATTTACTTAACTTTATGTCCTTAAACTTATTTGTTTTTGACCACTTTTTAGCTGGAAATGTAAGAAGCAAAAGGGACGGTTCTTTTTGCTTCTTCCTTTTAAGAAGCAAAAGGGACGGTTCTTTTTGCTTCTTCCTTTTAAGCTGTTAAATCTCGCACCCTGGCGTTTTCTTAGCAGTGTCATATCCTAATTCATAATATTGATTATTATTAAATTGAAAGTTTTTAATAACCTCCAATCCTAGTTTTTTGGTATGGGCTATGTAGGATCTTGGATTGATGTGATTGATAAAAGTGATTAAGATAGGGTATCGTTTATTCATTTGTTGTCTGGAAAATTCAAAAAGATTTATAAGAACTTTTGTACCCCGATATTTCTTATCTATGCAGATTGGACCATATTGATAAGAATTTTCTGTATTAAGAACTTGACCAAAAAATTTTGTATTAGGTAAATCCCTTATCATATGTTGAAATAGAGGCCATTCAGACCAATATTCCCATGAAGCAGCCATGGCATAGGCTATAATCTTATTTTCATCACAGGCTATTGCAAGGCCATTTTCCTTTTCAATTAATTCCTTAAATTGTCCCTTAGTAAATAGGGTCGTTACAAATCCATCGGGCTTATCCTCTTCACTGATGGTGGATACATGATATTTTTGCTGTAGTTCAGAAATCCCAGGAATATCAGCTATTGTTGCATTTCTATATTCCATTTAAATCTCCCCTTTCCTAAATATAATTTCATTATAACATGTAGACAAAACTTAGTTTAAATAGTTTTGCCAAGTTTGTTCTATTAACTAATTCAATTAATAATAGTATATTATCTTTTAGTGATATTGCATTTCAATTTCCTTTATTTATTTAAATAATAAATGATGATAATATAGATATATACTAATCCACTGTGTAAATATATTGAATGTAAGGGGTTTAAAATGATATATTGGCTACTTATTTTATTTATTGTACTTATTGATCAATGGAGCAAAAAAAAGGCTCTTAGTTTTTTAAATAAACATGGAGGTCCCTATAAATTAGGAAAAAGACTTCAATTACAATTAGCTAAAAATACAGGATCCTTCTATGGAATGCTAAAAGGTAAGAAAAAACTAATAATAGTAGTGAATTTGTTTACAATTATTGGCTGTGTTGTTCTACTATATCTAGGAATTCAAGATGAAAAGTCATCCTATAATTTAGGTTTTTCATTTTTATTAGGAGGAGCTATAGGGAATTTAATCGATCGTATAAAGAAGGGATATGTTATAGATTTTATTTTCTTTAAAGTAAAAAGAGGCCCTATTTTTAACCTTGCAGATGTTTTTATTCTTATTGGAGCGTTAATACTTTGTTATTATGAGATATTCTATGGCATCTTTTAAGATAATCTACTAATTTTTCAACATACAATCTCCCCATTTTAAAAAGAAGCAAAAGGGATGGTTCTTTTTGCTTCAAAAAGCTTTTTGAGTTAGAGAATAAGAGACTCTCTCTTATTTATTTTGTACAAATACATATTTATTATTATAAGATAAACCTTGGATAAATTTATATCCATCCCAGGTAAATGACTTTAATTGCTCTGGTTCTGCCAATCTATTTTTAATTATCCATCTTACCATCTGCCCTCTGGCCATTTTAGCAGAGGTAGCTATGGTTCTATACTTTTTATTTCTATATATCTTAAAATCAATAGTTATAAAACAATCCCGGGGGGTTAGGTATTTTTCGATGATCTTGGAATATTCTTTAGAAGCCAAATTGATTACAGGAAGTCCTTCTTTATATAGTTCTTTATATATTTTATCACCCCAAAATTCATATAAGTCTCTTCCTTCAATCATTAGTTTTGTTTGCATCTCTAAACGATAGGGGGATATTTCATCTGTTGGTTTTAATATTCCATAAAGCCCACTTAGAATTCGTAAAGACTGTTTAGCGAAGTAGAGATCATCTTTGGTAAAATCCTCTACCCCAATATTTTTATACTGCAACCCATGATATGACAATAAAGCAGCTGATCCCAATGGTTTTTCCCTCCAATTACCATAATTCACAAAGGCTTCTATAGCAATATTTGGATTTACCTTAAATAAACTCTCCAGCTCCCAAGGATTGTATTTTTTTAAGGTTTCTACAATATAATTTGCTTCTTTTATGTATGTGGGAGTGGAATAATTCAATCCATTAAAATTAGCTTCTCTCATATTTTTTGCTGGGGATATAATAGCTATCATCATTTTATCTTTCCCTTCCTTTATTGAAGTCTTTCCCACTCTTTTTCCTTAAAGCCTACTAGCACAAAATCCTCACCTATGACTAGAGGTCTTTTTACCAGCATCCCATCATTAGATAGCAAATTTATTTGCTCTTCCTCATTCATTTTTGGCAATCTATCCTTTAATTGCAATTCTCTATATTTCATACCACTGGTATTAAAAAATCTTTTTAAGGGTAAACCGCTCATGTCAATCCATTCTTGTAATTCCTCAAATGTTGGATTATCTTCTATAATGTGACGATCTTGGTATGGAATATAATGTTCATCCAGCCATTTCTTTGCCTTTTTACATGTACTACATTTAGGATATTGAATAAATAAAATCTTCATAAAATATACTCCCTTCGCTTTTATAATTGGAAACAGCATTGAACCGTTTCTTTTCTCGTGATACCTCATTTTTTTAAATCTAAATTTATTTTATGGACTAGACTACTACTAATGCCTAATATATCTGCTATCTTTCTATGGCTTATTGTAGTTGTATCTAGTAATTTCTTAATTAAATCTATTAATGCCTTTTGATTATTAATAAGTTCTTTTCTAGAGTTTATTCCTTTATCAATACAGTAATTATTTATAATTTTTTCTGTAGTAATAATACGATTGCGTTCTACATCTTCTTTAATGTCTAGGTATTCATTATTATCCAATTGGTTATGAAAGGATATAAATTCATTACAGCTTTTAAAAAAATCCATAATAAAATTCTTCTGTTCTATATTTATTAATTTAGTTTTATTACTTATATATTCTTGATAGCTACTCCAAGAATAATCCCTTAGATTTTTAACCATGCCTGCTTTTATTGGATTATTGTGAACATATCTAATAACATTTAAAAGATATGCTTCGCTGGTAATATTTTCACTTCTATAACGATCTTGAAATACATGACCAATTCTATCAAATTCTTTATTATACCTCATAGCGTAGCTGATATTAATTCTTTTCATTGCCTTTGATAGACCTTCAATATCCTCACCTTCTATAATAAGGTGAACATGATTTTCCATGATACAATATGCTACTAATTCAAGATATTCTTCAGGTAAAATTTTTTTTAGTAAATCTGTAAAAAACATCTTCATCCTATTTAATTCAAATATTTTTTCTCGATTATTTCCCCGCATCATAACATGATAATAACTTGTTGGGCTAATTCTCCTCGATGTCCTTGACATATATTTCCACCCCCTAATGTAAATATTATACTAAAAAAAATATACAGAAGCAAAAAGAACCGTCCCTTTTGCTTTCTTTTGCTTTTTCTTTTTCTTTTGCTTTACTGAAATTAGTTTAGGATAATGTATATTGGGAATAACAATAATAGAAACTTACATTCTAGACAATCAAACAATAAGAGGTGAAAAACCATGAAAAAAATTATTCTGTTTCTACTTTTAATATTAATATTGATATTTTCCCTAGGCTGCGGAATAGATCAACAGGAACAACCGGAGCCTACAGACCCTATTCAAAATGAAAGTCCAAATATAGAGCCTCCTGAAGATCCCTCTAAAAATGAGAATAACCAGGAAACCCCTGGACAGGAAGAACTTTCGATAGAAGAATTTTATCCAATTGAATCAGATAAAGAATACCTATATGTTGGGGAAGGTAATGAATATGCCTCCTACCGGGTACTTATAGATTACATTGACCATAATACCAAAAGGATTCAGACCCGGACAAATAACGGCGGTACCGAAATGGTGAAAGTCATTGAGATAGGTACTAATAATGTATCCCTACTCTATTCAAAGGAAGAGGTCTACTATAGGGATAACCTACTAAAAACTGAACCCTCTAAGAATAACATTGAGATATTATTAAAAGAACCTATAAAAGTGGGAACTAAATGGACACTTCCCGATGATAGGGTTCGTACAATAACCAATACATCAGTTGAAATCAATACACCCTTAGGAAGCTATAAAACCATTGAGGTAACAACAGAGGGTCCCCATAGTACCATTAGAGAATACTATGCACCTGGGGTTGGATTGGTTAAAAGTATATTTAACTCGGAGGGTAGTGAAGTCACCTCTACATTGAGTGAGATAAAAGACAACGCCTCCTTTAAAAAAGATATTACCTTCTTTTATCCCGGTGAGGGCCAAAAAATATATGGAGAAGATAAAACCGTACAATTTAAAACCAACGATATCTCTCGAAACAACATCAAAAAAATAATGGCAGAGAAGCCTCCAAAGGAGACCTACCTACCATTGATCAGTTCAAATACTAAAATAAATTCCCTATATTTAGGGAGTGATAATATTGCATATGTGGATTTCTCCAAGGAATTTATACAGGATATGAATGCAGGTGCCATGTATGAATCCTTAATTTTACAAAGCGTGGCTAATACTATCGGAGGATATTATAATGTAAATAGAGTTTACCTTACCATAGATGGAAAACCCTATGAATCCGGTCATATACAGCTTAAGAAGGGGGAAATTCTACAGGTAAAACTTCCTTAATATATTCCCAGGTTTTACCTCTATCATCAGATTGATATAAGGCTTTACAGCCACCCTTATAATCACCGTCTTGCCCCTGTCCTACTAAAAGTAAAAGCTTCCCATTTTCCTCAAAGGGCATTTCGGGTAAATCAAAGGGATTATATGTTTCGGTTTCAGACAAAGAAACTTGTATCTCTGGGATGGAGACTTCTTCAAAAGAAGCTCCTCCATCCTTTGTCCGATAAAGTTCTCCATAGGATCCCCCACTGTGAGACATTCCTATGAATCCAAGTTCTTCATTTATAAATATAATCCCCGCGGATACTCCCGTTCTCCCTATATAGGGATCTTGGTTTAGAGTTTCCCATGAAGTACCCCCATTTTCTGTCTTAAGTAATGAGTAAAAGCGGCTTCCTAATGCAGCATCTACTACAGGCAGCTGATATCCAAGATCTTCGTTTATAAAAAATGTTTCTTCACCCTCATTATAATTATAGCCTACATCCCAATCATTACTATTATCCGTATCATTATTTTCTGGTATATAGTCTATTTGCTCATTAATAAAACGAGCTGGTATCAATATGTCTTCTTTCCCCGGCGTATACAGATACCGTGTAGCCTACTATTTCATTCATTGCAGACTCTTCCTGTCTTGTATTTCCCTTTTCATCAATATATATTATTCCCTCTGTATTAAAGCCCCAGCTACGGAAACCAGAATATAAAAACCCATATTGCTCTTGATCCCACTGAGATACTGTCTCTTCTAGTGGAATCCACTTTATCATATCTATCAAAGGTTGTAACCTATATTTCTCATTAAAGGTATCATTGGTAAAGCCCTTCAGATATATTGTTATTTTATCTGATTTACTCTCATTGTAGGAAATTAGAAAACTTTCTGTTTCACCATCCTCATTTTTCCCATATAAATAAGTATCAAAGGAAATAATTCTTCCATCTTTATTAAATTTCAGCTGAAAATCAGAAGAGATATATAATTTTTCGGGCATTTTTATTTTACTTTCAATATCTTCAAAAATACCGCCCAAGTTAGACTGATATATATTATTATGAGTAAACTCTACCTGCCGTTTATTTTTTAAATCTTGAATAAACCACGATAATTTACCATTATAATTAACACCACTTTCATATATCTTTGCTCCTGTAATAAGTGTAGTAAAGACTAAAATTAAACCAGCGATTAAAACCCACAATCTGCTTATATCTAATTTTTTAGATATGGAGGGTTCTTCTTTGCTGACCTTTTGTTGTTTATTTTAAATATAGTAACACCATAAAATCCATATTAGTAGCAGCAGTATACATCCAAGGATAATTGGAACCTTTCTTTTAATTCCCCCATATTGTGAAAGTGAATATATATAAAAACATGTTACTCCATATACTATAAGTACCACAGGATTTATAAGCTTTGCCAAAAATAGATAAATTTTCTTTTCTTTATTTTTCAAATAATAGACTCCTTAAATTTTAATTATGAAATAGTATATCTCTAAATCGAAATTAATAGTTCCTTGCAGGCTTGCATCATTATATGACCTCGTAAACCCTGGGCATTATTATTCTTAGATTGTGAAAGCATATATTGAAGAGCATCTTCCCCTTGCTTTAATATATTTTCATATTCCTCCTGATGGGCATGAATATAATCATTAGGATTGGATGAAGATCTAGGAGAAGATAGGATTATTTTTAAATTTTCTTCAACAATCACTTCAATCGGGGCATCAACACCACCTACATTGCTATAAGAAGGAATTAATCCATCCCATGGTTGCCCATTCTCTAATACATAGTCCTCTACTGCCTTATAGGTTCCATCGGGTATTGTATAATAACGATATTTTTCATCAGAATCATCGAAATACACCATTGCATAATCCTCATGGGAATAGAAATTAATATAATAGCCTTCATGTATATAAATCTTAAGGGTAGGTGAACTTTCAAAAGGCGAATTAACCCGTTTTTCTCTCCAATTTCTTTGATTAAACTGCTTTAAAAAATTTGAATGGGGTCTAAAGGATAATCTTACATGATCTTCTGTTTCTACAACAACATTTGAGCCGGTTGCAAGAGAAGATAAGGCATTATCTATATGTAATAATGATAAATCCGGTTCATCATTTATTGAATTTAATATAAATGCGATTATTAAGGCTATTGTTAATAGTATTATTGGTATAAAAATTCTAAACTTTCTCAAATTATCAGCACCTCCTCCTATAATTATTATATAGCATATATTATAATTATAGAAGGAATCGCTCATTACTCGATAGAGTATTATGCTATAATATTTCAAAATTTAGATATTTTAGAATAAAGTCCTTATCATAGCTTTAGTATATTATAATAAATAGAGAGGTGTTTCTATGGAAAAGTTTATTGTTGCTGCTATTCAATTGAATTCTCAAGATAAAAAGGAAGAAAATCTTGAAAATATGGTTGCTTTTATTGAGGAGGCTATTAATCGTGGTGCCAGCTTAATAGCTATGCCGGAAATGGTAAATTATCTAGGTCCAGATATTCAGGAAAATGCAGAAGAAATACCATATGGTGTAACATTTAAAACTATTGCAGAACAAGCTAAAAAACATAGGGTTTGGATTCATTGTGGAAGTATCGCTGAAAAAAATTCTCAAGATTCACGCCCTTACAATACTACTATGATTATCAATCCCCAGGGGGAATTAGTTGTAAAATATAGAAAGCTGCATACCTTTGATGTTGACATTAAGGATGGTCCCAAGGTTAAAGAATCTGATCGCATCTGTCCTGGTGATGATATCATCACCATAGCTACTCAGAAAGTAGGTCATCTTGGGCTTTCTATATGTTATGATATTCGTTTTGGAGAAATATTTCGCTTAATGGCATTGAAAGGAGCACAAATATTTCTAGCCCCAGCTAACTTTACCCTTAACACAGGAAAGGACCATTGGGAGCCATTGCTGAGAGCTCGTTCCATCGAAAACAGCTGCTATACTATAGCTCCTGCCCAATGTGGGAGTAAATATCAATTTCATGCCTATGGAAAATCAATGATTATTGACCCCTGGGGCAATGTGATCGCAAAAGCTTCAGATAAGCCATGTGTTATCACTGCAGAGATTGACCTTGAATATCTTCAAAGTGTAAGAAACCAAGTTTTTACACTAGAAAATAGAAGAACAGATGTGTATACAATAAAGAATAAAGAGAAATAAAGAAACCTTATAGGATTGGTTTATTTGTTTCGTTCTTGATAAATTATGCGTCGTTGAATTTACGTTAAAGAGATAAAATATCTTCATATGCTCCTAGTCATCGCTTTATGAAATATTTTATCCCGTTAGGGCGCCATGGTAAAGAATGCGTCGTAGATGGGAGACCAAAACGAAAGGTCTGAAGCAAAAAGAACCGTCCCTTTTGCTTCTAAATACTTTAGAATTTACATTGGAATGAATTGCTGGTATTATCCATCAATGCCACCGGAGGAATGTGTAATTTTATTTATTACTATGTCAAAACATTACGACGCATTTTTTTACTGTTATGATAGATATAGATTAATAGGTGGTGGATTAAGACATGGATATTTTGTTAGGATTTTTTATCTTATTTGTACTTTTAATAATAAGCGCTCTAAAGGGTATCTTTGCTGGATATGCCCTAATGATAGGTTTAGGCATTTTTATATACATAGGTACCAAACATGGCTATCCCATATATAATTTATTGAAAATGAGTTTTGAAGGAGGAAAGAAATCCCTGATCATACTACAAATCTTCGTATTAATTGGGGCAATTATTGCCATTTGGATGGCTTCTGGAACAATTCCTGCCATTGTTTTTTATGGAATTGAACTTATATATCCCCAATTATTTATATTATCTGCATTTTTAGTGACCTGCGTAGTGTCTCTATTAATCGGAACATCTTTAGGCACAACGGGAACTATTGGAATTGCAGTAATGATAATAGCAAGGAGTGGCGATGTATACCTTCCCTTAGTAGCTGGAGCCGTTATGTCAGGAGCTTATTTCGGAGACCGTAATTCCCCTATGTCTTCCAGTGCCAACCTAGTTGCCCAGATTAGTAAAACTAATCTTTATGACAATATTATAAATATGATAAAAACATCACTACTACCCTTTTCTATTAGTGTCATTCTTTATGGAATTTTATCTTATTTTTATCCAATTACTACAACCTCTACAATTCTTTCCCAGGGCATTGAGAATAACTTTCATATTTCTCTATGGGTTCTACTTCCAGCTATTTGTATTATACTTCTTTCATTTTTTAAGGTAAATGTTAAGCTATCAATGTTAATAAGTATAATAATTGCCCTAGTAATTAGTCTTGGAATCCAAAAATATAGTTTTCTTGAAAATATAAAATATATAATATTTGGATTTAAAATGGAACAATCTTCTCCTATTGCTGATGTACTGCAGGGTGGTGGTATTATTTCTATGATGAAAACAGGAGTTATTGTATTTATTTCCTCTGCCTTTACTGGTGTTTTTGAGGGTACCGATTTATTAAAGGGAATCATTAAAAAATTGGTGAAAAAGAAAAATAGACAAGGGGTTTTTATTCAAACCATTTTTGTATCTATTGCATCCTCCATTATAGGATGCACCCAGACTCTTGCAGTTATGTTAACTCACATACTTACCAAGGAAACATACGATATTAATAATCTCTCTAAGGAAGAAATCGCTATTGACTTAGAAAATTCAGCAATTATGCTAGCCCCGATGATACCTTGGAATATTGCAGCCCTTGTGCCTCTTACTACTATGGGAGTAGGCCCTAAGGCACTTCTCTTTAGTTTTTACCTTATCCTCTTACCCTTTCTTTATTGGATAACCTTAAGTATAAAGGATAGATTAAATAAAAAAATACCAAGCGATGACTTGGCAGTAAATGGGCATAACACCCAATAAATATTGATAAAAATGGTGGTCGCAATAGGGCTCGAACCTATGACCCCCTGCTTGTAAGGCAGGTGCTCTCCCAGCTGAGCTATGCGACCACTGCTAAATTTTAATATGGTGACCCCTAGGAGACTCGAACTCCTGTTACCGCCGTGAAAGGGCGGTGTCTTAACCGCTTGACCAAGGGGCCTAGATGATGGTGACCCATCGGCGACTCGAACGCCGGACACCCTGATTAAAAGTCAGGTGCTCTGCCAACTGAGCTAATGGGTCATATTTGTACTTTCTAAATTGCTATAATATTTCTTTAACTATATGAACTTTATTTTGCCTAACTAAGCGATATGCGAAAAATCATTCATGATTTTGGCATCCTGCTTATGCCAACTGAGCTAATGGGTCATATATAAATTAAGTCTCACAAGTATTAATAATACAATATGACCTATGGTATTGTCAATAAATTTTAGAATATTTTTTCTGGAAAAATTTGAGGCAGTCATTTTATAATAATGACTGCCTAACTTTATTTTAATCTGCCTTTCTTATATAAATGGTTTCTGTTCTTTTTGGTCCTATTGAAATTATAGATATATCTACATCACAGATATTTGAAATTCTTTCTAGATATTTTCTAGCATTAATTGGTAATTCTTCATAAATTCTCGCATCGCTAATTTCCTCTCCCCAGCCCGGCATTTCTTCATACACGGGTGTGCATCTTGCCAAGGTTTCTAAACTTGCAGGGAAATCTGTAATTATTTCTCCATCTATTTCGTATCCTACACAGATTTTAACCTTGTCTAGTCCAGATAGGGTATCTAGTTTTGTAATTGCAAGATTACTTAATCCATTTACTCGTACTGAATAATTTAGTATTACAGAGTCAAACCACCCACATCTTCTTGCCCTTCCTGTTGTTGTTCCAAATTCGTGTCCCTTTTCCCTAATCCATTCCCCTGTCTCATCCTTAAGTTCTGTTGGAAATGGGCCCTTTCCTACTCTGGTGGTATATGCCTTTACAACACCTATTACTTTATTAATAGCAGTTGGTCCTATACCTGTACCTACAGTTACACCACCGGAAATTGGATGGGATGAGGTTACATAGGGATATGTTCCTAAGTCAATATCTAATAGTGTCCCTTGGGCACCTTCAAATAGTACCTTGCGTCCACTATTTATATAATCATAGACCTGTACTGTGGTATCCCTTATATATCTCTTAATTTTTTTAGCATATCCTATATAGTCTCTATAAACCTCTTCAAAATCTATTGGATCTGCTCCATATATTTTTTCAATAATTAAATTTTTTTCTTCCAGATTATTTTTTAATTTACTTCTAAATATTTTTTCATCCATTAGGTCACAAATACGAATACCACTTCTTTCGGTTTTGTCCATATAGGCTGGTCCAATGCCTTTTTTTGTAGTTCCTATTTGTTGATCAACATGTCTTTTTTCCTCTACTAATCTATCTATGACCTTATGATAGGGCATTATCACATGGGCTCTATCGCTAATAAATAAATTATCAGTGCTTATTCCCCTCTCATGAAGATAATTTATTTCTTCCAAAAGACCCTCAGGATCAATTACCACTCCATTTCCAATGATACAAATTTTTTCTGGATATAATATCCCCGAAGGAATTAGATGGAGCTTATACTCATTATCTCCTACTACCACAGTATGACCTGCATTATTACCCCCTTGGGATCTTACTATTATGTCAGATCTTTCTGCTAAAAAGTCTGTAATCTTTCCCTTCCCTTCATCGCCCCATTGTGCTCCTACTATAACTGAACTAGCCATTAGATAACATCTCTCCTTTAATCTTCTATCTTTTCTAATATATCCCTTGCTACGACAATCCCTGTTACAGATGCCTGCATTAACCCTCTAGTAATTCCTGCTCCATCACCTATTGTATATAAATTTTTTATTTTGGTTTCAAAGTTTTTATGAACCCTTGCCTTACTACTATAAAACTTACATTCCACCCCATAAAGCAGGGTGTTTTTTGAATATAGTCCTGGAGCAATCTTGTCAAAGGCCTGTAAGGCTTCTATAATAGATGTAAGATATCGTTTAGGCAGTACATAGCTTAAGTCTCCTGGGACAGCGTGTTTCATAGTCGGAATTGTAGAGGACTTTTTTAAACGATCCTTATCCGTTCGTCTCCCCTGCAAAAGATCTCCTAATCTTTGAACCATTATGCCTCCACCTGTAAGCATATTTGCTAAATTTGCAATATATCTTCCATACTTTATTGGCTCAGTAAAGGGTTCAGTAAAGTTTGTAGATACTAATAATGCAAAGTTTGTATTTTCCGTTTTTAATCTATCATCTGCATAACTATGTCCATTAACTAAGGCAATATCTCCCTCATAATTTTCCTGAGATACTACGCCTCCGGGATTCATACAGAAGGTTCTAACCTTATTATCAAAGGTATCAGAATAATATACCAGCTTTGCCTCATATAAATCCTTAGTAAGATGATCCATAATACTATTAGGCACTTCAACCCTAACTCCTATATCTACTGCATTATTAATAGTTTCAATAGATAGTTTTTGGGTCTGCTCACTAAGCCATTGTGCTCCTCCTCTACCCGGAGCTGCAACAATATATTTACCTAATATACTCTCTTCATTTTTCCCTTTTTCTTTTATAGTAATACCCTTAGCAGTCTCATTCTCAACGATTATATCTAGTGCCTCTGTTAATTCCAAAAATGTAACATTACCATTATCTATGAGATAATTATACATTCCACCTAATACATCAAATGCCTTCTCTGTACCTAGGTGTCTTACAGGACAGGGAATAAGCCGAATATTATGCCTAGATGACTCATACTTTATCTCTTCTATTTTCTTTTCATTAAGTCCATGTATATCTTTTTGCGCACCAAACCTTTTATATATATCATCAGCATAATTAATTAATGATTGTGCTTTCTCTTCAGTCATATAATCGGTAATATTCCCCCCTACTTCATGACTTAGGGATAGCTTCCCATCACTAAAAGCACCGGCTCCTGACCATCCACTAGTGATAGCGCAGGGATTACAGCCTACACAATTATTTGTTGTCCGGGCTGGGCAGATACGCTTTTTGATTTCCTTTCCCTTATCTATAATTAATATACTTGCATCCTTATTGTTCTTTATAAATTCTAGAGCTGTAAAAATACCAGCTGGTCCTGCACCTATTATAATTATATCGTATTCTTTTAACATTTTTTCACCCTCTTATATTATTTATGAAGGGAGAAATGCGTTTCCCTATGTAATATTATCAAATATCCCCCTTTAAATCAATTCAAACACGAATATTATTTAGTATAATCTAAAATATCATTCGACCAATTCTGCAAGTACCAGATTTTCAATTCTCCACAAGCGTATAAAAATCATAGACATATATGAATAGTCTAATTAAATAAAGATAGCCCTAGAAATACATTTTCCAGGGCTTGTAAGAGCTTATTGATATTTTTCTAAATTTACAAACTTTGTATATTGTCCTAGCCAAACTAATTTTATCAATCCCGTAGGACCGTTTCTTTGTTTTGCAATACTGAGCTCTCCTATGTTTTTCTCTTCTGTTTCTGGGTTATAATACTCATCTCTATATAAAAACATCACCACATCTGCATCCTGCTCAATAGCTCCAGACTCTCTAAGGTCAGATAGGATGGGTCGATGGTCAGATCGTGCCTCGGGAGCTCGACTTAATTGTGAAAGGGCAATAAGGGGACAATTCATCTCTCTAGCTAGTCCCTTAAGAGAACGGGAGATTTCAGAAATTTCCTGCTGTCTGCTCTCATTTTTACCATTGCCAGACATTAATTGTAGATAGTCTACCATAATCATGCCTAAACCATGCTCCAACATCAGTCTTCTACATTTTGCCCGCATTTCCATCACGCTAATTCCCGGTGTATCATCTATAAAAATGGGAGCCTCAGATAAGACAGCCATCGCCTTTGCTAATTTATCCCAATCACTTTCTTGAAGGTCTCCGGTTCTTAACTTCTGACTATCGATATGCGCCTCGGAACAAAGCATACGATTAATTAATTGTTCCCTAGACATCTCTAAGCTAAAAATGGCTACCGGCACCTTTGACTTAATAGCTGAATTTTGTGCTATATTTAACGCAAATGCTGTTTTTCCCATGGAGGGACGAGCTGCAACTAATATTAAATCAGATTTTTGAAAACCTGATGTCTTACTATCTAAATCACTGAATCCCGTTGAAGTACCAGTAATTTGATTTTTATTTTGAAATCTTTTTTCAATATTATCAAAGGCTTCTAAAAGAACCTGGCTTATGGGCACAAAACCTTCTGTTGAACGCCCTTGTGAAATGTCAAATATCTTCTTTTCTGCCATTTCGATTAGTTCACTTACTTCCTCCACTCCCTCATAACTCTTATCTAAAATGGAAGAAGATGCCTTTATTAGTTTTCTCATTAGAGACTTAGACTCTACAATTTTTGCATAATGTCGAACACTAGATGAGGAAGGAACAGAATTGGCAAGATCAGAAATGAATGATACTCCCCCTACTTGCTCTAAAATATTTGTATTTTTTAATTGTTCTGGCAAGGTAATTAAATCTACAGGTTCTCCCCTTTGATATATCTTTACAATTGCATCAAATATGGCCCCATTAACCTCTTTATAGAAATCTTCTGGAGTTAATATCTCAGTAGCACTGGCAATAGCTTCTTTATCTAATAACATTGCCCCTAAAACAGACTGCTCCGCCTCAATGCTTTGGGGTGGAATTCTACCCATCATATTATTCATTTCTATCCCCCTCTTACTAAAGGCTAATATCTCCTATTTATTTTAACTAAGGAGCCCTTATTCTTCAGCCTCTACCTTCACTTTAAAGCTTGCAATTATTTCAGGATAAACTTTTATATCAACACTTATATTCCCTATATATCTAATGGGTTCAGCTAAATTAATCTTTCTTTTATCTACCTTGATTTTAGCTTGACTTTGTAATTCTTGTGCAATGTCCTTCGTGGTTACTGAGCCATATAAGCGCCCATCATCTGCTGCTTTTTTCTTTATAGTTATTGAAGTCTTTGAAATCTTATCTGCTAAAGCTTGTGCTTCTTCTTTTTCTCTATTCTTACGAATTTCTTTACCCTTTTTCTGTTCCTTAGTCTTTTTTATAGTAAAATCATTTGCCTCTACCACTAATCCCTTAGGTAATAGGAAATTCCTTGCATAGCCGTCACTAACATTAACTATATCTCCCTTTTTTCCTAAAGACTTAATATCTTGATTTAAAATCACCTTCATTTTTCTTCACCTTCCTTTATATACTCGTCAATTGCATTCTTTAATAAATCTATGGCTTCTTCAAAGCTTACATCTAATAATTGGGCTCCTGCTACTGCTAAGTGACCTCCCCCACCGAGCTTTTCTAATATAACTTGAACATTTATATCCCCCAGGGAACGACCACTTATATATACTTGATTTTTTAGGGCGGTTAAAACAAATGATGCCGTAATCCCGCTGATATTTAAAAGTTCATCAGCAGCCTGTGCAGCCACAAGGGTTGCATCCCTCACATCCGACGGACTTTTTGATATGGCTATATTATCCCTAAATACCTGAGCACACTTTACTGCCTCTGCCCTAGCCACAAAGGTAGACATATCACTTTGAAATAGCTGCCTAGCTGTAACAGTATTGGCACCCTTTCTTCTTAAATAAGAGGCTGCTTCAAAGGTACGAACCCCTGTTTTAAAGGTAAAATTCTTTGTATCAATAAATATACCTGCCAATAGAGCATCTGCCTCAATAGGTTCAATCTCAAGTTTTTCTATAATATATTGTAAAATTTCTGTTATCATCTCACTTGATGATGATGCATAGGGCTCTAAATAAACCAAGGCAGGATCCGTGATGAATTCACTTGCTCTTCTATGATGATCTATTATAATTTTATGATCAATAAGATTTAATAGCTCTGGTTCTTGTGTAAAGCTTGGTCTATGGGTGTCACAAACTACTAGTAATGTATTTTCTGTAGCCATTCTTTTAGCTTTATCAGGTTTTAATAAAATACTTTCATAACCCTTTTCTATTAATCTATCATATAAAATATCAATATTTGGATTAGATTCTTCAAATATAATATATGCTTGTTTTCCTAATGCCATACTGGCTCTATATATGCCTAGTGAAGAGCCTAAGCTATCTAAGTCTGGAAGTTTATGCCCCATTATAAAGACTTGATCAGACTGTTCGATAAATTGTTTAATAGCATGTGCCATAACCCTTGCTTTAACCTTTGTACTCTTTTCTACAGCCTGGCTTTTACCCCCATAAAAGGAGAGCTTTTCTCCGCTTTTTACTACAGCTTGATCTCCACCTCTACCTAAGGCTATATCAAGAGCAGCACTGGCAGCCTCCTGAGAATTTAGGGGGGTTTGATGATCCCCTACATTCCCTACTCCAATACTTAATGTTATGGGAATTTTATTTCCTGCTTGGATTTCCCTAATCCCATCTAGTATATCAAAACGCTTCTCTTCTATTTTCTTTAGATGCTTTCTTTCAAAAATTACTATATATTTATCACTGGAGAACTTCTTTATAAGTGCATCAATCTGAGTTGTCCACATATTTAGCTTTCTATCAATAGCTGCAACTACCAGGGATTTATTATTTTCTGAGGATGATTGCATTACATCTTGATAATTGTCTATTTGAATAAATGCAATGGTGTGTTTTTCTTGATTATACCTTTCCTTCATCTGAAAATAGGAAGTCTTATCTATTAAATACATCATAATAATAGATTTCTTACTATTTTTATAATTAGAAACCTCCACAAAATTACTTAATACCTCATAGGAGCGTCCATCTATTTTTTGTATTAAAGGTTTTTTGTCTTCACCATTTTTATCTAGAATTTCCTTAACATCTACATCTTTAAATATCTCATTTATTTTTTCCTCTAATAATTCTTTTTGATCACAGATTTTTGAGAACTCTGAATTATACCACATAATAGTTCCTTCTTCCTCTAAAATAACTAAAGGAATAGGTAGCTCTAATAGTGACTTCTGTGTCGCAGCATCAATATTAATGGATAGATTTTCTACATATTCTGTTAATCGAGCTCTTTTTTCATGAGCAATTCGCCAATTGTAATAAATAAGATATAGCAAAACAAAAGTTCCAACAGCTGCAATTATAATATTATAAAAAGCTATTATTGCAATAAGTATTGCCATAATCCATAAATATATTGTGGTATCAGGTATTAAAATATTCCTAAACTTTCCATTATTCATGGTTTACCTCCTATGGGTTAGCTTTGCTCAATTTTTATTTTATCTCTAACATTAAACACTACATCTATTAAACCTATAATTTGAATTAAAGATTGCATTATTGGTAATACAAGAATCATTATAAAGCCTACTATGCGTACACCCTTTGATATGTTTTTCGCATAAAAAAAATGTGCAACAAAGGATAAGCCCTGTACTAAAAACATTATAAGTATGAGATATAATAGATTTTGATACACCATATCAAAGTTAGACAAATTAAAATACTGACCTATGATTGCCACTAATAATATTGAGAATAATCCAAAACTTGCGTGATTAGGTAATCTCCATTTTCTAAAGGGTGGAACTTTTATGACATCATATCCTAATCTTTTTAAGATCTTCTCTGATACTATCATATTTATAAGGGTTACAACCATGGGAATCATTAATAATGTTGCTGGGAATAACTGGGTCATAGAAGTTATTACTTCATCCATCTGTTTTACTACATCATTCATGGTATTTGGATCTATTCCCATGCTCTGATATAAAATATTAACTTCATCCATAGTCAATCTCATCATTTGATTTAATTCGGTTATTATACTAATTCCTGTGATTATGGTATATACTTCTAAAAGTATTATGATAGATAATAAAGCAGTAATATACCCTATTAAAATTGTTTTAATAAAGCTGATGTTTTTATGATATGCAAAACCTAAGGCTATCCCTAAAAGTCCATACATTATCACTATTGGTATTGAGTATATTATTGGAGTAAATAAGCTTGCTAATACGCCTGCTGCTATGGTTGCCATAATACTTGTACTTAAACCATGTCTTTTTCCTAAAATAATAATAGGTATTGGCCAAATAAAAACAAGCAATGTGAGAAAGGGTATATAATAGCTGATTACACCTAATAGAGCTGTTATAGCTGCTAAGATCGCACCCTCTGTCAATGCTCCAGTACTTATTTTTCTATTCAAAATCTAACACCTCTAACGATTGTTTTTTATGTATTGACTTAAATTAGATAAATCTCCAAACCATTTTTCTGCCTCATGCTCTTCTATAATCCCGAGTTTTAATTTTTCTTCCAGTTTCTTATCAATATCATAATATTTTAATCCTAATCTTTTACCTGTTAAATAGGCTACCATAATAATATTTGCTAAAACATCCAGTATGGCTTCTTGACTTACCTTAACACCTTTAAAGCATAGCTCAAAAAGACTGGATACCCCGGCTAGTAATTCGCATTTAAGCCATTCTATCATACGAATATTTTTAGTAATACTTATATCCTTATTTGCTGGTGGCATATATTCACCTCCATTTTTATTAATATCATTATATCAGATATATCAATTATCTTAAAAATTTTTTTAATATTCTTTCATAACTAATTCTTCCTAAGACTCTCACTAAGTGTTTGATAAAAAACGGCGCTGGAATGCTAGACTCATTGATAATAATTAAGATATAGATGTAGTCTTATACTCTACCAAAACTAAAACTTGTTTATATTATTAACAAATCCTTTGAATAAATAAAGGGGCAATCGCTAAATAGCTGATTTTGCCTTCACAAATTCAAAATGAAGAGAACCCGCAAGATCTAGGACTTTGAAAAAGGCCCATGATCTTCTCGGGTTCTCTTTTATTCTTTCCGCTTTTATTTT